>WLWD01005991.1_pt1 | contig 67067 bp, 49 predicted proteins | sample 6712731 | NCBI WGS metagenome assembly WLWD01 (sample SAMN12718690, study PRJNA576275) | sponge metagenome | isolation source: marine sponge | host: Mycale hentscheli | place: New Zealand: South Island, Marlborough, Capsize Point | collected 2014-11-01 | reverse complement strand
AGCGAGCGAGACAGTATTAGGGGTGGATAATGCAAAATCGGGTATATGTTATATGTATTTATACCATGGTTGCTGCGGTAACACCCATGGATTAAAAGTGATATTTTCCCGGTGATTTTTCCTGGGGCTATGATATTTTCCCGGTGAGGTGTCAAGCGAATTCTTCCGTGTTTCCGGCCCAAAATTAAAATTCAATTAAAATTCAATTGAAGCACGCCAGAAAGTTTACTTTAGCAAGTTTACTTTAGCAAGTTTACTTTAGCATTGTAGCTGCCAGCTGTTATCTCCAGATCTAACTCTACCTGGGCTGCTCAGCAGTAAGCAGTAAAGCAGCTAGCTGTGGTAAATTCCTGTGGTATGAGAGCGGCAGGAGAGTTATATGTGGTAGGGCTGGTCCCATATAGGTGGATATGAGAGAGTAGTAGTAGCAGCAACTATGGTATAAAACAGTTGTGCCATGGCAACATCGGGGTTATGGAATATCACCGCCCTTATCCCTCGGGCTTCGCCCTCAGGATCGGAACGGTTATATTTCATAACCCCTCGTTGGCCATGGCATAACTATTACATATGTATGTGGGATGGTACGTATGCCCTTTAAACGTGCTCGCGCGGAACTTTTTTCTCCAAAAAACACGGCTATTTAGGCTTGACCCCAGTTTATTCTGAAACTACAGGATTAAGCAAGCCTTACTTTATACTTAAGCTCCAAAGTGTGAGAAAATTCCTGCGAAAATGCTTGCTTTTCAAGAAACAAAAAGTTGATTCGACCTGTTACTATGGCATTGAAGACCCTTTTCCAGACTTATTTCAAAACTTCGCCGTTTTATGGGGGGGATACGGAGTGCCGGTTGTTGGTTGTCAAGAGCTGTTGGTAGTCAGAATGCCGTAGTATTAATGCTAAGGAAGCTACTACTTCTCCAGGGAAGCTGAGGTAAGTACGTAATTCCATATTTGTTAGCTAAAATATGCAAAATTAACTCTGGCCTTTCTTTTTTGTAGCTAAGAGCTTGTCAACAGTGACTGGTAAATTCAAATAGTCAGATTGGCTCAAATTTGGTACTACAAAAGTTACCACTGCTCAGGAAAATGAGGTAAGAAAATAATTTTGTATTTGTGTGCTAAAATTGATTGTTTTTGTTTTTGTAGGTGAGAGCTTGTCAAGAATTCAAGGTAATTCAAATGGTCAAAGTAGCTTCAATCAGAAGTTATCAATACTCAAGAATGATGTAAGTAATAATTCCATATTTGTTGGCTAAAATTACAAATAATAACACCGGTTTATTTTTTTATCGTAGCTGAGAGCTTGTTCAAGAGTTACTGGTGATTGATATTATCAGAATGGTTGATGTTTGATACTACAAAAGTTACCATTAATCAGGTAAGAGAGTGATTTTGTATTTGTTTTGCTGAAATAAAAGGTCATAAATGCTATTATAGTGTTTGCATGAACTAAGCTAAAACATAGTAACAATACTTAGTTTTATGTTACCTAACATCAGGCTCGCTCGCCATTTGTGCTCAAGCACACCACTAGTTTATTTGTATATATGTATGGACGTACGTAAGGCATTTTTGTACTTTGACCCTCGCGTTTTTGTGTTAGTTCGGTTGTCGACCCCGTCCCAAATTGCACTAAACAGAATCCTCTGGTTTATCGATCAGTACCCGTATCACCCTAGAAATTGAATTGTTTACCGTTTTGAATTCTTTTGCCGGTACAGTTAAAACTTGACAACTTAAGGGACTTCCATTTCTATTCGAGTTAGTGGCGGTGGTAAGTCAATGCGCTCTTTGTCATGGTTATAAGCCGTGCGCACAGTATTTACCTGAAAATACATTGTCCACTAGATTACTGCGAAGGTAAGTCTGTGTAGGTGCATGTCCAGCTGTGTCAAAGCATTGTGTATTACAACATCTACTTAGCTAAAGAATATCACAAAGAAAACTTTTAAATAACGTGTATTGTTTTGTTGTTGTTGTTTTTTCCTTCAATTCAAGCAGTTGAGCCCTAGCCCTAGCCCTATGGCACAGTGAAATCCCTTTACCCTGTATGCTAAATTTAAAAACTTGACCTTATTTTCAGTAGCTTCAGTGTTAGAAGTCAATAAAAATAGTATAGTCTTTAGGCTCGCTCGCCATTTGTGCTCAAGCACACCACTAGTGTTAAGTGCTATCAACCACGAAAATCTACCACCCTCACCTGACGCATCTCGCAAGCATAACCACCGCTTGGTATTTTAGCGCGCGTAGCGGAAAATCTCGAGAAGTCCCTAACCTCAGTAACCTACTCGTGGGTTAGCTTTGACCACGTTGTTGTTACAACCAGCTTCAACAGCAAACTATAATCATGCCTTCCAGGAAAAGGAAGGGGGCTATTAGTGCAGCCACAGAAATGAGGAAAATGAAATGTGCTTTGAGCAGAAGTAAGAAATAAGTAAATAAATATAATATTAAAAAATATATACATATATAATAAAATAATCGTGTATAGACATAAGATTGGAGCAAGTCCCAGCAATAGGTGGGCCTTCCACTGATACTCTTGATGATCCTTCCTTTACTGGTCATGATGTCACGCCCTCTCTTCAGCAGGAGTCATCATCAGAAGTGCTCCCTGATTCACCTTCTCAAGATTTAGTGTCCAGGAGTTTGTCAGCGACTGCACAGATACTGTACATTATCCAGGCATGCAATTACTGCAAATAATAATAAATGTAATAATTATTTTACACTTACATTTTTTTGTAGCCTTGGTAGCCCACAATGGCTTCTCATTTGATTTTCCACTAATGCTGGACACAGCCTTACCAACGGTTGCTATGGGTCTCCTCCCTTAAAGGTACGTAAATGATTGGTTTGAGGGAACCACATCAGGGTTAATGTATAAGCTTAGGATTTCACTTTAACTTTTTCCTGCTTGTATCTGATTAACCTTTACTTTTTTCTGCATGTGCCCTTACCATGATTCTGCTGGTTTCCCTTTACCATGCTTCTGCTGGTTTGCTTTTACCATGTTTCTGCTGACTTCCCTTTACCATGTTTCTGCTGGTTTCCCTTTACCACGTTTCGGCTGGTTTTCCTTTATCACGTTTCTGTTGGTTTCCCTTTACCACGTTTCTATTGGTTTCCCTTTACCATGATTAACCCTCAGTGCGCATGTGCGAGAGAATTATAGTAGTGTGTTTGTCTGTCAGTCAGCATTCGATTTCATGAATGGCTGAGAACTAACCTTTAATACAAGTATGACCTGACCCAGTAAGTGAATTAAATCCCTTCAATTGACCACTTCTTCAAAGGTAAGGGTCGTTGCATCTAGCTTGAGCTTGTTTGGAGCTGAAGAATCTCCGCATTTACTCTGAAATTAGCTAGAAATTTGAAGAAGTGGTCAATTGAAGGGATGTATGACGTAAACGATACTGTGGATAGGGTAAAGCGAGAGTGTGGACTATGTAAAGCGAGAGTATGGATTGGGTAAAGGGAGAGTATGGACTGGGTAAAGCGAGAGTGTGGACTGGGTAAAATGTTTTCCTGAAGTCTACCCTGTTCTATTGTGGACTATTTAAGCTTAATCCTATTAAAACACAATAATATTTAATAGTAGAGCATTCAATAATTAAAATTTTGAGTTTAATTGGCAGCCATTGAGAAATTTGTCTTTGTGATCTTTTTTTTTGTTATTCAATTAATGGGTGTGGCCAATCACACATTTAGATTCTGAGGAGTTGGCTAGTATTGGTAAATGTTATGAATTTTGTTTAAAGATTGAGCGTGTTATTATTGATTAGGCAAGGGATACCATGTTTAGTAAGAGATACCATGTTTAGTAAGAGATACCACGTATTTGATAAGGTAATTTATCACTGATTTGGTAAAGGACAGCATGAACTAGCTGATACAGGCACAGAGTGCGTACTGCTGACTTCACACTTTTTATTTTTTCTGTCGTGTTTTCATCTGAATAGGGTAGTTATTTCTGATAGACACAGTTGAAGTGTAGTTTTGAATCTTTTTGGGTGTTGATCAAAATTTCCAAGTTTAAGAAAAATGTTTACATGCGTGCATTATGCTTTTAAAAATACTTATAATGGAATTTTTAATGGTGAAATTTGTTAGGATTTATGTGTAACTAAGTATTATCAGTCAGTTCGCCAATGCACCGGAAGTTCGTAGACCGCCGTACATTTTTATTTGCGTCTGCCGACGACCTTTTTAGAGTCATGAATTATTCATGATGTAACAAAACTGCTTATTTATTTGTTACCATTGGGGGTAAAAATTGGGAAATTGTATTTATATTATAATTTGATGTTATTATAGCTAATTATAAAAAAAAATGCTTATAAAGTTATGAATATACCTATGAATTGATGATATACCGCTTCATCTAAATCTCGTCCGAAAAACTTTGCTGCAGTAGGTATTAAGCTCTTCTTTTAAAAACAACTTTATTAGGTCCTCCACTTTAGCATATTCCAAAATGATGCTGTACCCATTTGGCCACGGTTAGTTATACCACCTCACATGGTTAATGTAATAGCTTCTGTTAGTGGTGAAGCTTGAGGCAGGAAGTTTAGCTACTCTGGTTTATGTTTAAGGCAGGAAGGGAATTTGTAGTTTCAGCTTGACACAAGACTGCATTAGGTAAGAGAAAAAGCATAACCTCTGGAAGCAATACATAATATATAAATTAACTTAAAATTACGCATAACATTGTTACAAAAAAGCTAAATATAGCTTCAAATATGCATAAATTAATTAATTATGTATTGAAATTATAATGTAGTCCAATATCATGGCGGAGAGAAGCAGGCGCAGGCTGTCATATTCATCAGTGTCAACACTGGGTGAACAAGGTGAAGTCTGTGGTCTGTGTAGTAGGGCTAGTATCTGTACTTCCAATTATCCAAGTTGGACAGATAAATCCTCCCAGCAGTGTGTCCAGTCATTGCGAGTTGATGCACAGAGTCCAGTCTGCCGTGCTTGTAGAGATGATGTATCTCGGTTAGTAAAAAACCCTGCATTCACACCAAGATGGGAAAAGGAAAAACAATATGAAACATGTGTAATTCAATCTTGTAATGGCAAAGACCTTCACTATTCCCATACCATAACTAGTGATGAGCTCATTGCATTTGGATTGGATATCCCTGATGTAATACCAACACCATTTCCCCTGTGCAAGCACCATTATTATACGGTGAAAAAAAAAATAGCAAAACCGCAAACCCACTGTCCAATGTGCAACATTAGTGTAAGAAATATTCATGTACGATCTTGTCCCAACAGTGACTTGATCAATAAGATTCCTTCTTCAGCAAACAGGTTTTGAGGGAAATCTTTCAAACAGTTCTAAAGTATGTTTCTCTTGCTATAAGTGCCAACTAGAACTTCTTAAAGAAACTCAGCTGTCTAGTACACTCAGACTTGTCCCACCTGATAGCTACCTTAAACAGCAAACAAGTACCACTAAAGTGTGCCTCCACAGATGTCATTGACACTGCTATGCACTATACATCTATTTTTGTGGCAGAAATATTACTGCAGGGGGAAAGCCTACTTTTGCCAATGGTACATACTTTTTTTGATAAAAAAGTCCAAGAGCTAGTTGGGAAGCACAACATAAATATTGATGAAATAAATGTTTCAGTTACGTCTAGGTGGAACCTCAGCAATCTCACCATTTCACTAGCCCACCATCTTAGCTGTGCATGCAAGGTAAAGAAGCATGGCACCATTTTGTACCGAACTAATGGTGATATTCTTCTTGCCCTTAGCAAAGCTTTGCACAAACAAAAGAATTGCAGCACTGAGGAAAATCCTACCATAGCTACTACTGAGGAGCTAAGCAATGACAGCGTACTTCTTGACAAGGCTGCTGAATGTTTAAATAAAAGCGTTCAAACTCAGATACGTAAGTATTTACTGGAAGACAAGGTAGCTCCCTTTCAATTTGACCAGTTAAACATTGACAACTGTATAGCAGACCTAAATCCGACCATTTGGAGATTCATATGTAGAGTAACTCAATCATGGTCACAATCTAGCGGGCGTTCTAAAGTATGTGACACTACTACACATGAATACCATGTGAAGAAACTACGCCGCTTCACATGTATGTGCACATTAATGTATTGTATTGATGACCGATGCTATTTACCACTACACTGCATAATTACTGACTTAATTGAAAGCTGTGGGGGATCTACCAAATTGATTAGATACCTAAATAGGCTCGGAATTTGTTCTTCCCTCGATACATTGTCAAGAGTAATTCAACAACATGTAAAAATGAGGGAACACAAAGGCCCTGAGCAGGAACTACGTTCATCTGCAATGATCATTGTATCTGCAGACAACATAAGACTTTTTGCACAAATATGCACACAACTTTTGTGGAAGGCAGTCTATGAGTTGGCACGGAACAACAGTTCAGATTGTACAACCACAGCCAAGCTTACCATTGGTATGTCCCTCAGACATAACTAGTACAACACCCAGGCCAGTGGTGGATGAAGTGGAAAGCTTAACTAGTTCACTTCAGTTGGTCACGCCCTCCAGTGGTAGTACAACTGGTCCATTGTGTCCTCTGGAAAACACAACAAAAACAGTGTACAAGGTTCTCACACAGGGAACAAAGAGAGGCAAGCCATCACCATACCCTTCCCCAAACAAATCATGCAGGTCCCCAGTCCCAAAAATTCAGAGAAGGGCATGATCTGGTGCTGAAAGTGCATGCATTCATGTGAACTTAGCTACAGAGTTAGCAAATGAGAGTACAAGTGTTCAAAGTTTAGCTTTATCAGCTTGGAGACATTTGGAAATGTCCTCATTTGAAGTTTCTTCAAAAGAAATGAAATCAGTGGAAAAGCTACAAGAAAGTTTGTGTACGTACCAGCTGACTAAACAAGTGTTTAATCAGTATGAAAAAGGTGATAAATCGGAGGTTCTTTTAGATTTACATCAATTTTTGATTTCACACCCATCATCTTCACAAGAAAAATCTGAAGTTGTGTATTTACAAGCACTAGATGCAATTGCAGATCGTAAAGACACTCTGATTCTTGTTCTAAACGATTTACATGCTCGTTTCATAAAAAAACAACAAATGAAACACCTATTAGTTGAAGATGATGCGAAACTGTATGATGTGTTACAATCCCTCAAATTTGAATATGGTGTTGAATATTCTTGGCTGATCCCAATGCTTGGTGATTGGCATCTTCTAAAAATTATCAAATAGCTTTAATGAAGCCGTACTTTGAAGCAGGACTAAAGGAGCTAGCCCGAGTATCAGGATACCCTGTAGCCGCTATTCAAACTTGTAGGCAATTTAAAAGGACACACAGATTTTTGCTGGAGGCTTGGGAATCCCTATTTCAGGTTATGATCAAGAAATACTTCCAATTTTATCATGATGATGAATGTCCAGATTTATATACTGTAATGAGGAGATTCTTGCTGCTGCTAAAACTGCTATACAAAAGGCCAGTAGCAGTGATCAAGCTTTAGTTGACTTACAATCTTCCCTGGAGAGTCTAACTTTTAAAAAGGAATTTCGTATTTTTCTTGATAAAATGTCAGAAGCAAACTTAACATGGAAATTTTGGTCCCAGTTTGTTATGAAGGATTGTTTAGCTTATATCAGTCTGTATGTGGCAATAAGAAATGGGAATTGGGATTTGAGGAATGCTAGTATCAAGTTAATGGCTCCCATATTTTCCGCTTTTGACCACTTTACATACAAAAAACTAAGCACAGAATATAGCAGATATGCTTACCCTACCACAATATATACTTAATGGTTTGCAACAAGGATGTTTCACAGTTAGTCTAACTGGACAACCAGGGCACTCTGTTGCTATTGATGAAGCACATGAAATGGCCATTAATAAGGATGTAAAGACTTGTGTTACAAGACCATCACCCGAATACATCAATCGTGTAGTGAACTACTTACCTCAGCGAGCCAAAATTCTTCAAAATTTAGACTTTCAGTTATTTCCTGGAAAGGAAGAGAAAAAAAATGAAAACAGTATTTTAACTACCAAACTTCCTACCCAAAAAATAGCAAAGAATATTGAAGAACAACAAAAGGCCATAGAAGCCTCAGATCTACTAACCCTTTCCGAGCACACTGGCTTAAAAAACCCATTATGTAAACGTAACCCCACTCCAGAACAAATACATGACTTATTGAATTTTCGTGAGATAGGTCAACAGGAATTTAACAAGTACATACAGTATAACATAACAGGAAAAGCCAGTGTCCATCCAGCTCAAAGAAAACAAAAACTTTGCACTTTTGCGGACAAAAAAGTGAACAAAAGAAGAATGACTCAGTTACAGAAAGATATAAAACTAGTACAAAAATGTTTACACAAAAAACTTCTGTGGTCAAAAGTATCCCAGCAACCAGTGACATCTGTATCCGAACAATTTATAGCACTACCTCTGGCTCTATGTGACAATGAAGGATTACCGCTGAAAGGACAGAAACATTTTGCAACCACAATTTTTGAAAAGCGCTATAAAAGTCAAGTATTTTTAAATGCTTCCTTCAGGGTGGATACCAGACTGCTGTATTCTAGAGGGTATGTTCATGATAAACACTTCACCAATAGGAACACATAAATCATTTTGTGACTATGGTGACTTCCTGTTCGTTAGATTTATTGCACCACAGTGGCTAAGGGGTTCAAAAGAAGTTCATTTAATATTTGACAATCCCGGGCGTATTTCTGAGACACCCAAACAATTTGAACGATCGAGACGCGATGATAGTGCCACTGTGATTTCAAACCATTTGTGTCCCGAAATTACAAACGACACACAGATCCCTTCAAAGTGGAGAGAGGATTTCATTAACTGTAGAAAGTGCAAAAGAAAATTTGTACTATATTTGACTAATCATTTCTTGCAAACATCAGGGGAAAAAATGCCACCTGGAAAAATACTCTTGGTTGCTGGAGGATTCTGCGGCAGTATTGAGGACACAGCATGGGCCGTTACCAGAGACCGACAACCATATCCTAACCCATTGTATACATGTAACAGTGAGGAAAACTGACACAAGGATGTGGCTACATGTGAAACAGACTGAACAGTCAAACATTCTCATTATGTCACCTGACACAGATTGCTATCACATTGGAATGCCACTGAATCATGGTTCACTAAAAGATGTGATTGTTCAACTAAATAAATACACATCAAAGGAGATAAAATTCCTACACCTGCCAGCACTGTTACAAGCCATTGGAGAAGACCCAGACTTATCATTGATTCCCAGTATTCTACTCCCACAAGTGTTGTCCACACTATTTGTAGTAACTGGATGTGACTACACGTCCTTTTTTAGCAGAATTGGAAAAACTACTTTCTATCGCTATTTTTCCACCTTGCAGAATTTATTACGAGTGGCCGTTTACCAGGTACACTCACAGACATAGGTTTGAGGGACAATGTTTTTGAAATGGGCTTTCTTTCTTTCCTGAGACAAGTAGGAGTCACCTACTTAAAAAATAAAACAATTCTGGGTTCTCTCAAGCTACCCCAGAAGCTCACTTTCATAGTTTTTTCAATAATCATCAAACACCTCTGTGTCACCATAAACTATGGATAGACAACATAAGAGTAATTATTGGAGATAGATGTCATTTTGAAAATAAAATGATGCCCTCTCTAGATGCTTTGCATTGACACTGGAAGAGAACATGCTGGGTACTTGACATGTGGAGTCAAGCGAACAAAAACAATATGCAGCTACTACCAATGTCTGTGTATGTTGACGCCAGAGTTACAGGTTTGTTGAAGGGCTGCAAGTGTAAAGCTGGATGTAGCACCAAGAGATGCAGCTGTAGGAACAAAGGTAGAAACTGTTCCATTGGGTGTGACTGTATTAACTGTACAAACACACAGATGAAGGAGAATGATGAGTTGTTAGACATTGTTGTTGATGAATACCTGACAGAAGTTACTAGAGAATCCTCGGATGTACCAGATGAAGCCAATGACATCTTGGATTGGGTGTTTGGTTCTGAAGAACTAGGAATATGAAGAAGAAATTGACGAAGATCAATCAAATTCAATATAGCATAGTCAGTTTTATCTACTTTGTTTTCAGTTTGTCAGGCCTGCATTTTCACAAGATTTTCTCATTTTTATTTAGTATTTATAATAAAAAATTTACTTACTTTCACTAAAAATTAAGTATGAACTTGTTCTTGCCAAAGCTTAGGGGTATTAACATGATTTAAAGTTTCTAGCTACAAACTGCACACTAGTTGGCACATTCCTTATCTGTACCACCATGGAGATTAGAATCCAGTTCATTGCAACAAATACACCCAGTAATAGACTGCTTTTCTGTTTACAATTTGTGGTACAAAACAAAAATCACAAACAACCAACCTCATTAATGAAAAATGTACCAATAATTCCATCCACACTTGCTATACAGGAGTGATTAAGAGTCCGTTGACAATTTAGGTGAGGCTGGACATCATGATTGGTTCTGAAGGACTAGACAAAGAAAACAATGTGAGCAAAAAAAAGTAAATTCTCCATAGACATATTTCACTTGTTGCTACATGTCCTATTGGAATCGTCCGATCTTCATTGTTGCACAATATATTAACCTTATTATTATTGAAAACTGTCAACAAAGACTTAATTTTGTAAAATATGAAAAATGGACTTGTTCCCATAATCATTTAGCTGTACATGCCTCGTAGTAAGTCGGTGATTAAATGACTTCACACTTGTAGGTACAAAACAATCACAGGCTAACCGCCCACAAATTACGATATTCAAAAATTAATTCTTTCTACAAGTTCACTAACCTTACCTGAACAATTTCCCAAAGTCTCGAAGTAATACTGCAGCCAGTTCAGAAGATAAAGCTCTAACTAGCTGACCTCGACCACACCCGGAACTAACCCCATTTTCTGTTTACAATCTGGCGCTTTGCGCAAATAAAATCACGTGAGCCCTACGTTGGCGAACTGACTGTTATGGTGCATCCTCATTATTATATGAACTACTTTAACATTCAGAGTGAAAGTAATTATATTTATTATATATTGTACTTCTATGCATTTCACATCTGAACTTTTCTATACTTCAAATGAATAATTTTAGAGGGTTTGAACGAATGAGAATGCACCGTATTTATGTCTTTTAAAGTACTGTTTTGTATCATTTATTATTGACATTGTTTGTGTATTGTAGATGGAGTGATCGAGTTAACATTCAAGGAAACAGACAATTGAATTTTTGATTAATTTCAGACAATTCAAGTTCTAAGTCACTTCATTTTAACATTACCTTTTATTAATAAATTAATATTAAAATATTTTTTATTATATCAAAATGAATTAACAAAAAGTTTTCAATGTGGTTATCCATGGTTGTCAAGGAGGGTCAACGTAAAGATTCCAGACATACTAAATTAGTTCCCAAGAAAGTTGCAGCCTCAAGGTGGTTTGCTAGAAAGTTACAGATTTGTCCAGGTGGTTTGCTGGAAAGTTACAGACTTGTCAAGGTGGTTACCAAACAGTTACAGATTTGTCATGGTAGTTTCCAGTAAGTTGCAGACTTTGTCAAGTGGTTTCCAGAAAGTTACAGACTTGTCATGCAACGTAGTTAACAATGAGATTTCAGCCAGGTTTGCAAGGTTTGTAAACTAGCTTGTTAACGTTAACTAGTGTCCGTTCCCGGAGTTCCAAAATTTGCTCCGCTCGGTAACTACGCGCGAACTAGTAGTTTTTGTTTTTGTTTTGTTTTTTTGTTTTTTGGAATTTTACAAAGAATGATATGAAGCAAAGCAAATGAAAAACAAAAACCAAGGAAACAGAGGCAATGAAATAATGAGATAAGCACTAGTTATAGTGGTCAATGAAAGCGTGCCTCCGAGGACGCAAGGTCCATAGGGGGCAGTGGGTCTCTGGCCGCACGACCAACTGATGAGCGGGCTCCTCTAATACATCGAATTGAAGATCTTAGCAACGAAAAGTTTAGGGAGCATCTCAACCATGACAAGGTGGAGCTGTACGATTGGTCTCTCTTTTGGGCCAGCATGGAGGCCAGCCTCTTGTAAATCACTGTTGCTGCCGGCCCCATACCACCAGTAAGGGATAGTACCACAGGTAAAAAGGTGCCGTGTTCAACCTCTCTCACACACTGGTCATATGCCCTTTTCTTAGCATGTTCATGTTTCCTGTAGCATGAGGCGATAGAATGACAATTCGACTGTGCCAGGGGATTGAATACCCTGATGTCAAAGAAGGCCCTCTCGTATCTGCCTCCCCAAAAGCCACAAGCTGCCACATCTAATCGTGTACCATCAGTGGCAATTGCTGTTGCCCTGTTCAAAGCCTCACCCGATAGTGGTTGCAGATGTGGCTCGACACAAACGTCATGGCAGACCTCTGTCATCACTGTGGCAGTGAAGTCTCGCACCTCTTTGTGGCGTAAGGAGGGAAAAAAACCCTTAGGGCAGGACAGCACATGTTGTATGGAGGACACACCACAGGCACAATGGGCGGGCACATTCAGTGGAGACCAACCATATCTCAGCGCCAGAGCATCCCAAAAGGCACCCTTATGCAGTGAGAAGCCCAGCTCCTCTATTGGCAGGGGCATCAGCCAGCTTGAAGCCCCTTTCGCTTGGGCTAAGTCCATCGCACGCTGTAGAGGAGCGGGTACCCGCTCTCGGACATCAGACACTGTATCTCTCTCCAAAGCCTTCCTGCTGGCCTTCACTTTGGCCCCAGCCGATACCTGGGCGGCAAGGCAATCGTAGGTGTATTCATCGCTTTGAGCAGAGACCGCTGTGGTTAGCGGATCTGTAATGGCAATAGAAGCCTCATGCTCGAGCAGACAGGACTTTGTTTGGTTCACAACTGCCAACCCCCCCAGCCGAGTTGGAAGAGCGAACAGGTCACGGACAGCAGCATCTGGGGGGGCTCTTCCCGTCAAGGCCGGAATGAAGGTTGAGGACAGAAACTCCTCCAGCGGCGCCAATAGGGAAATGATGTTGGGAGTGGTACGTGAGAGGTAGGAGAACTTGTGCCGATAGCCATGAGTGAACGCTGCGTAGGCTGCATGGGGGTTGAGACTTGGCAATATCCGTGAGCATCTGTAGGTCCTCAATCCAGCCGTTTACCTTTTCCTGAACAAAAACTCTCATGTAGTCATCTGTGCCCAGTGGTGCACCAAAATACGGCCTCCCATGACATGTGACATTGACATTGGTGCCCCGAAATAACTCCTTTGCCCTATCAAAATGCTCCTCCTTGGTAACAAGCCACGTCTTCACGGCATTTGCAAAGTAGCCAAAGGCAGGACCAATCATCGACAGTTTGTTCCACCAGGAATGCACAGAGGCCAGTCCCCCTGTAGCCGACACATCATCCGCGTACCAAACCTGCCGTACACCCTCAACATCATCCAACCGTTGGATCAAAGGGACGGAGGCCATGGCATAGATAATTTTAATAAAAAACGAAATTATAATTGAACTTTGCATAACACTTTAGTAACTAATGGTGATCATGAACATGTGGGAAATCTGAACTGAGAGGGGGGAGTGGTTGACAATTATATAGTCTGTTCACAATCCGTTCACGCATGTGTGAAGTAAAGGGTTTACATGTAAATGAATCAGGCAATATGTACATAACTGGGAATATATAGCTCGATGTATGGATAGGATTAGAAAGAAGAAAAAAAAGAAATAAAGTGTGAATTGCAAAAATAGTGAGATAAAGTGTATGCATCACAATATATGGATTGAAAGGTCCATAACACAATTGCTTGTAAAGTTCTTGACTGGGAGTCTCCATTCTCTACTCCCAGTAAGTTAAGAGGGTAGTGGTCTCATTCAGTGTCTTGACTGCTCCTTCTTTAGTTGCCAAAATTGAGGACCCGACAGTCCCTCTTGAACAGGTAAGTTCTAGACTAAGTCAAGACTCGGGACAGGCTGCTACTAGTACTGCTACAGTGTGGTCGGTTGTGCTGTTTCAGTTGCCTCATCCTCTCAGCTTGTGGCTGCATGCCACCTCCAAATGTATCTATCATATTGCCAAGTACTTGCACTGACACAGGCCCTGCCATCTCTTCCATCAAACTATCCTGAATATAGCAAGAAGAAGCCTAAAAACATATAATTTCAATATTACATCACATAATACATACTGCACAAGCCAGTGTACAAAAGGGGAGATATTCCCTAAGCACACATAAGTATTTTCACGAGTTGCAGGCGAGTGAGAATACAAGCATGAGAGTGAAATGTCATCCCCATATTGTACAACGATTGAATAGATCATTTATTATACATTGGGTCCTTCACAATATACTTTCACTAAATCACGTCTGTGCCTATCCTAGCGCTTTGTTAGAGAAGCAAAGTTACGAGGTTTGTATTCTTCCCCATTGATACAGCCATTAAAAAAGCCTTGTCCTTCAGAAGCAACCTTGCCATATCTCTTAAAATTCAGTTGTCCAGAACTACACACAGGCGTATTGGAGCATTCACTATGCAGCATTCATGACATCATTGTAAGCTATTGTAAAATCTGGCCATCTCAGCATCAGGCACTGGAACACTGCCGGAGTCAAACACAAATTCATGTTGACCCATATGGGTAGTAAAAGCCATCTTCTACTGGGAATCCAGATACATTTGTATCTGCCAGTATCTTCCAACTAAGTCAAGTGTGGAGAAATATTTGGCATTACCCAGTTGATCTAGGAGGCCATCAATTCGACATAAGAGAAATGTGTCACTGCCGATAGTCAACACAAAATCTGTGGCTACTGTCTTTTTTCTGCACTAACACAATGGGACTGGACCGAAGGCTGAATCACCCATGCATCTATTTCATTTACTTAATCTGCCTGCCACAATAAGTAAATCGATACGGATGTTGTTTCTTAGTTGGCATCTCTCCAGTGTCCCCCTCCATCCAAACCAAATATGTTTCTCCCTTCTTCCTCTAGTTCAAACATGTCATGCTTTTCTGCTAAAAAAAAAAAAGAAAATTTTTTTTTCATTTGGATAACTGTTGCACTATGTTGTCATACTTTTACTATCCAGGGATTATTATTTAGAAACATATTTATAACACTTGTACTCCTTCCTAACGTAAGATACACCAGACAAAAAAAAGATCAGCATTGAAACTGGGAGCAGTAAAGAAAAAATTCTACACTCACATGAATGAATGGGAGTGGCCGTAATTAAAGAATCTGTGTTCCTCTTCTCTCAAGGCATAAAAGTCCGCTCGAGATCCATTGTTGACAGAATGAATGAATGACAAAGAGACTATTACAATTCTCATGTGCATACATGCTGAGGGTTAATGATGACAGGCTTTGCCCCCATAACCCTCCTAGATACTAGATGCTGTCACAAGCACATGCTTTCTACTATGGGTTAATTGTAGGACACACCAAAATGTAAGTAGGTGGAGACTGCTATGAATACCCATGGACGAGTGACGGCAACAGATGCTGTTTTTGTCTCAGTTGCTCAACAACAACAAAAAAAGCTAGCCTGAATTAATAGTAATAGTTGATGTCCAAAATCTTCATCAATGTGTCTTGACATCATCATGAATATCACTTAGTGAAGAATGTAACTTTCACTATGATCCCATATTATTAAGTCCAAAAAAAAAAAGTTTATAGTGTCTAAAAATTAATTTGTTACGTTAATTTTTATTTATTAATTGATAAAATATTTATCGGTCTTATAGAATAATGCAACTTGTTATAATAGCTAACTTATTCCCAAAAAAATATTTCAATACAAAGGGTCTTCTCAAATTGTACATGTATTTGCAGAAAACAACAAAACTAGAGTACTGATATTCACACTTAACCTGTTATTTCTTGGTAAGACGGGATGGGGGGGGGGGGGGGGTCAGCATTACCAAAGTAAAACAACACCCATTTTACTTTGCTGCACCCATTCCACACATACACACCACTTTTATCATTTGGAATTACGTGTTCAAAATGTAAACCAATATATAGACTGGAAGAAAGTGTATCTAGGTTATCATACCTTTGAAAAGAAGAGTTTATGTAACCCCCCTCCCCCCTCAATTTACGTTTTTGTAAATGTAATCAGGTGTGTAGCAAATTTTAAACTATTATTTTTTAAATTCTCATAGCTATTGTATACTCATTCACACATACAGTACTATTAGTCTAGCAGATAGTGGAAAAACCGTGCACTTTGTGATAAAAGCATCAAACTTGGCACACATCTACATCATCCTAGTATATGAGAATTTAGATATAGTGCCATCTCCAATTTCTCGTTTGGGGGGCGTGGCAGCTGTTTTCATATGTAATACCCCATATCTTGGAAGCCATGGGGTCTAGAAACTTCTTTAAGTGTTTAGATACAGGTAATGGGTGACAGAGTTCATAAAAACACGCATTAAATCATTATTTGAAAAAAGTGATAATTAGTTATGTGAAACCGACTGATAATTAGTTCAAAGTGGCAATAATAATGTTAAATTGTGCATGATCCAGCACACTTGCACAAAGCAGTGCAGGCTAGTGCAGCTTTTTTACATTTGCAGTTTGTGTGGCAGCCTTTGGTGCAACCACAGCGCAGGAGTTCCCTACACACTTTGCTAGCTTCAGGAAGGTTGCTCCACATCACATCCCATGTTCCTCCAGCAGCCACTTTCCAGCCCCATTCCTCCGGTTGTGGAAGCTGTACCATTGGAATGAGAGACTGGCTCCAGCAGTATCCAGCCTGATGCACAGCTCTCCTTGTGTGCTGGAGAAGACTACCCTGTGTCGGTGGAATATGATTGACATCCCGGCCTTTCCGAGCAAACAAGTCAACTCTTGCCTCATTAACATGGTATTTGGAACTTGTTTTATCATACAGAAGAACTACGAATCTCTCCAATGTTGTAAGGGCTGCATCTACATCAGACTGTTCCGGTTGTTCCACTAAGGCAGCGAAGGTGTCAGTTACGTCCAGGAACACATTCCATATCTCCCATGCAGTCTTCTTCCCCCTGCCAGAAAAACTGGAAACAGTATCACAGCCTGTAAAGGCATGAAACATGGGAAGTGCTTGACTTTTCATGTTACCAATTGCAGCGTATATCCTGTGTGCAGGAATCAGTCGATAGTTCTTGCCTGTACCAAAGGCCACCCACAGTGCAGTTAATGGTGGCACCAACTGAGCAAACACAAACACAGCCAAGACAACAACGTCACTGTCCACTGTGCGTATAATAACAGTGTTGTACTGTTTGGCTGCATCTGCAACATGGACCATCATTCGTAAAAATGTACTATTGAACTGTGTTGTTGATTTTAAAATTTCCTTGTGTACAATTCGTGCTGCTCGAGCTAGTATGCATGCATCATTATCTGCATCATTCTCACATGCTTGCCACAAAGCAGTACCAACATCCTCATTGGACATCAAGAGAATATCACGTCCTTCTTTGAAGGCCTGCAATTCAGGAAAATTTGCTAGAAGTCTGTCCTTTAGCCTTGTTGAGTGTACGCATGGAGAAGGTACATTCAGTTGCACTAGTCAGTCTTTGTACAACCGAACAAGATCAGAGAGTTTAAAAACTGGAGTTTGTTGCTCTCTGTCAGCAAGTGTGTCCTCAATAAATGCAACAAGTTCTGCAAAGGCTCGTGCATAAAACATTTATGTTGTCGCACCTTCACGATTCTCATTTTCCTCTGATGTTTTTGACCTAGCTGCATTATACAAGGCAACCAAACACTTTGAATGGTATTTTGCTTCACTAGCAATAAGATCCCCAGCAGACACCTTTGCTAAGAGACGCTCATCAAGGATTTTCGTTGCACATCTCTTGACTCTGTCACTCACCATTTTAGTTATAGCTTCATGCAGTGGATCAGATGAGCTAGCTGGTTTTTCACAGAACAGACATAGGAGACTATCCTTGTTTCTATTCTGTTGTCGGGGGTGCTGATGCCGACATGTTTTCTTCCCCGCACCTATTGCACTTGACTCTGTATCGGTGCTTTTCCTCTTCATGGCTCGCTGAAGTCTGGTTTTGCTATACTGAAGCCTGCAGGTATTGTGAAACTTTGCCATATGCCTTTGCAATGTTGCTTCTATACCGTCACCATCATCTATCCGTGAGATATTAAAAGGTTTGGTTAAGCATCCAGCATTGGCAAAAGAAGTCACGTCCTCTGCTAAACTGATGTAACCAGCTCCAACATCAGGACGCTTTGATTCCGCTGGGCAATTAAGTTTTTCACTTTTATCTTCCTGGCAGATAACACATTTTGTCCAGTCAGTATCCAGGAGTGCTGGTGCTCGTTGGGTGATTTGCAGAGGGTCAACAAGCTTCACTTTTGAGGACATCTTGGCCTGAACTCTCTAAATGATGTACACCCTATGGCCAACTATATTTTACACTAAAAGCTTAGTACATGCATTTCACCATATTTGGTTAAAGCACCAAAAACCTCTTTCAAGGCCTTGTAGTTTCCCTAATAAGAAGTATTATGGCAGCCATTAACAAGCATGGGTGCCACGCCCCCAAAACGCGGAATCAGAGATGGCACTATATCTAAATCAACATGTATTAGGATGATGTAGGTGTGTGCCAAATTTGATGCTTTTATCACAAAGTGCACGATTTCTGCATTAATTTACAATTATCTGCTGGACTATATAGATATAACCTGACAAACTGAATTTTGTAGGCTACACCATGCAATGCTGCTATGGCATTCAAAGGCAAAACCTGCATTGGAAGGGGAGTAGTATAATAAATGCAAACAAGCACTCCTGCCGCCTTCACTTGTGCTTCCTGTACTTCTCAATATATATATGTGTGTGTGTGTATATATATATATAGCTTCCAAGTAGTCTTATGTCATTTGTGTTAAAAAACAAAAGAAAAAATACTTACTATTTGGCTCCATATCTTCTATCTACATAGAATTAGCAGCAGAACAGACCCACAACTTGTACACGACACTACTGCAAAACAGACTGAATAAAAAAATCAATAAAAAGAGGTAATTATGTCATGTGCCTACTTACCTCTTGTTGCAGTTATATGAAGAAAGGATCCAGTTCAATAGTAGTTCCATCATCATCATATTTTATACATGTTGTGAATGTACAATTTGGTAGATACATACTGGGTTTCAAGAGCTCTCTATTCCTATCACTCATATACAAGGAGGATCCGTCTATCAAATCATTTGGTACAAATACTCTCTTTAACTTGGTGGATTCCTTTAAAGTAAAAGCTATACTTTGAATGTCTGAATACAATATAAAGTTGTATCCAAGTTCGAGTGTCTCTAAGTTCTGGCAATGTTGAATTCCTTCTGCAAGATGAATAGCCCCCAATCCTGAGATTAAGTTGGAGTTTAGGCTAAGCATGCGAAGTCTGCTACAGTGTTTTAGAGCAATACCTAGGCTACTGGCACCTCTGTCTCCTATCTCATTGTCATTGAGGTTGAGTAAAGTGAGCTGATTACAAGTCTGCAAACATCTAGCAAGAGCCTCAGCTCCATTGTCTTTGATGTGACCACATGCTAGGGAGAGCTCAGTGATGGCACAGCATCTAAGAGTTGTGCTAATAGCCTCTACTCCAACGTCTCCAATATAAGCATTACTGATATAGAGGTTTTTTAAATTAACACAATATCTCAAACCTCTAGAAAGACAAACTGCCCCTACATCACTGAGATTGTTGCAAGAGAGATCTAGAGTGATCACAGCTTCCACACATTCCAGAAAACTAGCAATAGCTAAACATCCTTGAGCTCCTATACCATTTGAGGCTAGACAGAGTCTCTGTAATTTGCTATTATTCTTTAACAATTCACAAATAGCCTCTGTTCCAGTATCTTGGATGTCATTATTGGACAAGTCAAGTTCACACAATGACTGGCTAGCTTGAAGACACTTTGCCACATCTCGAGCTCCCTCTACTTCTATATTATGTCCTAGATTTAGAGTCAGTGCTTGGTGTGAGATTCCTTGTAGACTCTGACACAAATATGCTGTTCCTGTAGGTCCTATGGAGTTGTGGCTAAGATTTAGAATGTGAACATTGTCCCACAAAAGAGAATTACTTATCAGCTTCATACTATCTGCTGTGATGTTCATGTCTATGAAAGATACAGAGTATAAACCAGTGAACATTGGCAACATGTTTATCACATGTTTGGTACCTTCTACACTAATACTGCAAGATTGTAGGTGAAGTGTATGTAATGTCCTCAGTGTAGATAATGGAGGAGACAATTCATTTATGAGATCATATAAACGAGCAAATCCTTTGTCACCAATACAGTCAGAAATATTAAGGGTAACAAAATATTTGCTGATATTTTCTCTGCCTAGCTTTGCTAAGGAACTGTCTGAAATAGGATTTCCAAACAATGAAAGATTGAAGTTATCTCTATTAATGTTCACAAGTGTTATAGCTCCCTCATCAACAATCTTGTTAAAACTCAGGTCAAGATAATTAAGATTAGAGCAACCTTTGATGGCGCCAGCAATAGCTACAGCTCCTTCATCTCCAATATCATTCGCTACTAGTTTTAACACTTGCACACTAGAGTTGTATTGGAGTCCTTCTGCTAACAGAGCAGCTTTCTCATCATCCAGATTGCAATTAAACATATTCAAGTGAGTACATAAACATGTGTCATGGGAAAACTCATCAACATGAATACAACTTTCCTTCCATTTCAAATGATATGATATTAATAATATTTCTGCTCTTCTAAATGTCATATTTGTATAAGAAGAAAATGGATGACAGTACACAGAATCAAGTGCTTTAGTTGGTGAAGTACTATTGCTACCCTCCCAAGAAAAAATTCTAAATTTACTATAATCATTAAATATACAAGTTGCCTCTGAAGGGAGTGTATCTTCAAAACATATCACTTCCATATTAGAATGGCTCATGAAATCTATAACATCTGGATCCAACATGTTACTACAAAACAAGAAACAATTGGGACATGCCTTCATAAGGTTCAATACAGATTCATCAAAACGAAGATCTTCAAAATTACCGAAGTACATCAACATCTCTATTGGTATGTGTGTTTTTCCTGAATTTACAGCTGCCTCAAATGCTTTTACACATTCTGATGTAACTCCATTACTATCATCACTAACATACTCTAATATTCTCACAGGATTGCGAGTTGCATTCTGTACAACATACCCTAGGCAAGTGTAGTCACTAGGAGTCTTGAAGCTTTTATCAATACAAATGATATTTTTATCAACTGCTAGTTCACATGTGTCTGGTTGCTGGGACTCATAGCAGCATTGAAGTGTATGCACAGTACTGAACTTAGCTACTTCTATCAGAGTCTTAAATCTGATGTCATCTCTCTTAAAATGGGCTAGTCCACAATAGAACTTGAACACCATATACATGTGTTCCTCGGAACCATGAGACTGGAGAATGGCTAGCTGCTCCTCAATGGTCTGCCTAGAGATGTGATAAGCAGCTAAAAACTCTTGAAAGGTTAGATGAAAGAAACTGCATAAATTTTGAAAGCCACAAATAGTAGCCTTTTCATCTACATTTATTAATCCCAAAGTTTCTCTTAACTCAAGGTCTCCAAGAGATGATTTGGTTGCTACTTGTTTTATAGATATGGTCATCTCATGAGCTAATTCACAGATATCTTTCAAAATGAACTCTTCCTCACTGTCCAAATCTTCCAGTGATTGTACCCTACTTTTTAAATTTTTGCTGTTATGACGAGCTCGTAATATTGTATGTTTGGTAAATTCTGCATATATGCCTGTTTCTGTGTTTGGTAAAGTATCTCCACACTCATCAAATAAAAAGCAAATCATTGCACTTTGGATGGGTAAATAACACATATGGTGAATATTAGGATAGTGTGATAAATAGCTTTTAAGATTTGACTTTTGTAAGTCAGAATTGAACTCATAAGACTCGATATACTCCTCAATTTGTTGTTTAAAAAAACCAAGAACTTCAACTTGCCTCTTAGCTACTTTATTATACATAGCAACTGCAGCTGGACGTGAAGCTACTATTACTGTAGCACAAGGCAATACATCACGTTTTATCAGTTGAAATATAAAGTTAGGTTCTTCACTTTCAGGTTGATATTCATCTAAACCATCTAAGATGAAACATACACCTAGGCCTTCATTTTCTTCTATGTACTCGCAAATTCTGTCGATATCTTTTTGCTTTATTAAATAACATTTTACTAAATCCATTAACATAATTTTTGGATCATTGTGAAAACCTCGAAGATAGACTAAGAACAGTGCCTTGTACTTTTCTAGAACTGAACCGTGTGCCCAGTCCTTGCTAAGTTTGTGGACAAGAGTTGTTTTGCCACTCCCTGGACGACCTACTACTAATACTCTATCCCCATACATTATGTCTCTGAATGCCTCACGGTATTCTATGCTAGATTTGGAGGAGCTAAATACATCATCAGCATCTCCTCGTATAGTTTGGTGGTAGCACTTGTCAGAGAGTTTGACACCTTTCCCCCCAATAACAGCCAAATTGATATACGTGTTTTGCTGGACACTATGCCAGGTATCTTGTTTTACTTCAGGCTCCATCTTGTACCTGGTAATGAGACGTGGCCTGTATTTGCACAATAACGTTTCTACTTTGACTTCTATAGGATCCGATTCTATCACTCTATTACCTAATATACACCTACACTGATACTTGCCTTCAGCACAAACATCTGCTATTCTAATACTTAAGATAGAACTGTCAAGTATCGAGGAATCTGATGACTTAATAACTCCATCTTTACTCCATTCATAGTCAGTGCTCTTGGGGTCCTGACACTTTAATCGAACTTCTATTAAAACTACTGTGTCATCACTAGATTCTTGTACTGTAACATCACAACTGGTATAAGTTAAGAAATTGTCATCCATGCCAACATTATGATAAATATTATTATTGGGTGTGGCAGTACTTCTAAGCATTTCTTTTATACAATCTACAGTTCGTGTACGTTCAACTAACTCGCTACTCAGTACTTCTTTTAATGTCCCAAATGTTCGCGATTTGAAGTAAAAACATGGCTTACTCAGCCACGCATGGAGCAGTTTTAGCAGACATTTAGAAGAGTCTTGTTGGCATTGTGCTTCTATATTGTTGATGTCATCTGCACTAAAGTTGAGGGCTATACCTATTTTGTACCACAAATGATTAAAACGGTTCAAAATTTCGTATAATCTATTCAAATGTGATTCACTGATAATAGTCTCTGGCCCAATACAAACCTCAAACACTTTAGCAGATTTCATTCTTTCATCTAAATTATCCACAGACTGTAATAAACAAAGTTTTATCTGCTCTGCATTTAAAAACCTAGAAAGCAGCTCAATCACACTGGGGAATCTATCCTGACCAGGTCTTTCAGCTGCTATAACAGCCTTACCAATGTACAACATTAAATACCTGCACTTTGTTTCATGAGGAACATCGGGATGCACGGTCCTCAGGTCGTTCAGAATCCTCTGTGGAATGAGAGTGGCCTCCCTGGCCCTCCTGGCACAGGCGGTGAGTTCGTCCGGTCTAAGACACGGCGAAAGATCGATAATGTAACCTTCAGAAATAAACTTCTTTAGCTCATGTAAGATATTTTCCCGCGAATCAGAGCACTCATTACTGCTCCCATCATTACTACAAGCACAAGAAAACACACTTCTTTCAGCCATATTTCTGGACGGAAACAACAATGTAACTAGCTCCGCCCATCGATGAAAGCGATCCTTTACCCAAACCAATTTGGGACGTGTTTTACATTTACAATAACAATTATTTCTGTGTTTAAACTTTATACCTATGTCAATGTGAACCAACAAAAAAAAAAGTCAGCAAAAAGTGAGCCATGTTTGTGGGTTAGTTGTGACAAGTTTGTGTGCAATATCTTCATCAATGCCTCTGGATATCATCTTGGGTATCACGTAGTGAAGAATGTGACTGTAACCATGACCACCATAGCAAGTCTAAAAAATAAAGAAAGAAAGGAATAAAATGGAACAGTTTAAGTTGCATCAGCATAAAAAATACCTGTCTGTGTTTTGAATGAATGTCACAAGAAAGAAGAATTTGATTGGAAAACCCATTATCAATAAGCATCTTCACCTTCTGGATTCTGTCACCGTCAGATGGAAAGTCACATGATGGGTTCAACTGAAAAATGAAGAAACAACAAAGAACAAACTAATATTTATCTTGTTATAGTATGCCAAGTAAAATGTTAGTTTAGTTAGCATCACAAAAATGAATTAAATAGTATTTTAAATTGACATACAATAGCACTAATAATTGTTGAGACATACTTTGCTACATTGTGGGGTTGTCACTCCCGCACACTAGAATAAGAGTCAGGAAAAGTAATTTAAAGGACCAGCCTAACAGTAGGGACAGGCAACGTTCAGCTACGAGCAATCACGTCTTAAGTGACACCGTTAGAGGGACATGCCACAGTTAGAGGGACGTGCCACACGCTGCTAGACCAAGAGTGCTGCAATAGCTACAGTAGTAGTGACAACATCGCAGAGAGTAATAGTGATTATACTTACTGTGAGCAGTCAGATGGTTTGTCTGTCCATTCACAGTGACATAGCTGCCCTTGGATGGTGTCAAACTTGGACAATATTATTTACATAATATTATTAACTCCATAGAATTAGTTACCATGACTAGATGAAAAACATTTACAACTCTAGAGTTCTTCATTAGTTTTGAAACAATGACACAAAAATGTCCAAAATGTAATACTTACAAGTGAAGTAAAACAGAAAAAGTGTACCGTAGTTGCTGGTTGTTATGTGTCCCAGCTTATTGTTTTGCAGCCTTGACCCACGGGTAGGAGCAGAACGGGAGTAGAGCAGCGCAGGCGTCTCAGCTCTGGCCACCTTCCTCCCTCTAAAGTCGCTGCCACCAGGGAAATCCCACACACTCTCAAGTCTTGTTGAACTTATTGAATATGTGGGAAATCTGAACTGAGTACACCTAAAGCTGGAGCTGAGCACCAATCAGCAGTTGACAAGATGCATGGAGCGCTTAATAGAAAGTGCTAAAAGCAAGGAAGAAACAGGCGTTTAACAAAAAACAGTGCTCAATAAGCTATGTAGATAAAATTGACTAACAAACAGTCTTGAGAGTGTATCAACCTTCAAACATGTGTGACGAGCAATTAATTACATTTTAAAAATTAACATGCACTAAATACTTAATACCACCATATTCCTCAATTCAAGTGAGTGGTTGAAACTAGCAGTTCAGAACATTAGGTTCCACAGTTGTGAATAAATACACACCTGGTGATAGAAATATTTGGTTCCAAATACGTCTCAAACTCACGCTGAAGATTGACACACCTGATAATGGGAGCATTCAGTTCCAAATAAATCGAACTCCAGGAAACAACCTTTTCTTGCCAACTTCATCAAATTCTCATCGACATACAGGGTCCTCTCCAAATGGGCAAAAGCCACTCGAGAGAGATCTGCATTGGCTTCTTCCAAAACTTTGAGAATTTCAAACGGAGATGTTTCAGTTGGACTTGTGTGGATCATTATTGGAGCACCTAATGACACAGTCACGTGAGTTCAGTTCATTTCATTTTTGCACATACAGAATTCCATATGACCAAGTAATAAATAGCCATCCCGTGTCTTCAGAAAATATCGGCGGCATCTTGCTAAATCTTAATTAGAATAATGTCCGTACAACATCATTGGTACAATATTGATAGTACTTCCTACTTCCCCCCCCCCCCCCCCCCCCCCCCACCCCAAACCCCTAGTAGACATCATTCTAATCCTTGGAATTTAGTCATTACCACATTATTGGTATTCCCCCAATCCAAGTCTTCAGTAATTACTAACTATTTAAGTGTACCTGTCATTTTCTGAGCCGCCACAGAGGCCCTGAGAGATTTACATTCCGTGTTGAACAGAGGAGAGGAGCAACCAACTTCTCCAATAATGCCACACCTCACACCACCACTACCTGATATACCTTCCATAATCTCATTCACAAGAACAGAGGTTATCTGCCACAGAGAGAGAGAGAGAGAGAGAGAACTCAAAATAAAAAACTAAAAAAATAAATAAAAAATTAAAAAATTAAAAAAAATTAGCAAAAAAAAAAATGCATATACATGTACGTAGCTAGTAAATGTATGGTCATATGACCTGAGAATGGGATAAATTCGGTAGTGGTCATCATTCCTACACACCTTTACAGTGTTATGTTTCGTATTAGCTCACTATTGGTTTGTTTTAAAATATAAGTACATGTATACATACCATCTAAAGTAAGTACCCACCTAATATTTAAGAGTTTCAAATGTCTTAATCCTGGAAGAAGGCTATTTTTATAAAGTGTTGCCACATACTTCTTATCCTTGAGGTATAGTACGTATGTATGTTGTGAGGTTGTGAGATCACAAAGCAAACACACTAGCCTCGAGGATGTTGAGATGGCCCACTCTATCAATATCCCAGAGAAACCAACATTGTGATTGTAACCAACATCACATCCTGATGCAAACATCACAATTAATATTACTATCACTATGACCACACCTCCTCAACAGTCATGGCTTTGTGCTCCTCAGACATGAATCTGTCGTAGTACAGTGCAGTTGATGCCACCACGTTCACTCCCGACGCACGAGAAATGTGCGGTAAGAATTCACGGTTCAACCTAGGTACACGAGACTCCAGGTATTAATATGAAAAGCTAGTCAGTGTAGAAATCAATGAGTAATATCATTTAACTTTGACTGCACTATTAATGCCAAATCAGCAAGACTAGTAAAAAGTTACATACTCGTCACATTTAATATAACCATTCTAATCAACTACATGTACACATGACTTTTTGTCAAGAGTCAATGTTGTGAAATTTACCACACCCTTTCCTCTGCCGCACGCTACTCAACCAGTAAGTGTTTGTAATAAGAAATCATCAAGCATACAATCAATCACTGTTTGGGTATCGCAAACAATATGGCGGGCGAGGCATAGCAAGACTGTCGAGAGTGTACAAACTCAAGCCAATGTAATTATGTAAATGCAATAAGCGTGTGGCACATTGGTAATGCATGTGAAGTAACTGAATCATTGTTGAGCACACCATAGTGATAAAAGCAGTTTTGTAGCATAGAATAACTCAATTAGAAACTAACTGTCTCAGCACATCTAGCACATTACACTATTCTACACTTCAGTGAAATTTCTTTTAAGTACATGTATTATATTAATGATACAAAAGTAAAAATTTACTTTGACGGATTATTGAAGATTTGAATCTTCCAATAAGAGCACACCACTAATACCTGATGCCAATGGGGGATATGTCGCAAACAGTCCCTCCTCCTGCTGCCTTGAACAGTTTGAACTCCTCTATCACATCTTCCACCGAATCCGTCTTCAAATTACTCCTCACACTGAACCTGGAAGACATTTTCACATATCAGTCTCAAACTTGAAGGGGAGGGGACTAGGAGTGAAGGGGAGGGGACTGGGAGTGAAGGGGAGGGGACTAGGAGTGAAGGGAGGGGACTGGGAGTGAAGGGGAGGAGGCTGGGAATGAAGGGGAGGAGACTGGAAGTGAAGGACTAAAAGACATTTTATTGGACAAGCAAACAAAATAATACAAGGACACATTCAGACCATATAAAATAAGAAACATCTCACACATTTGCTACTACTATAGAGTAACATAACACTTCAATCCATCCATTATATAATAATGCGCCTGTCTGTAAGTATAATGATGAAGACGATGTGTGTATTTATGAATAATTCATTAGCTAAGTCAGGTCGGTAGAGTGTCATCAGTAGTTGATGGTAAAACATCGTCAGTAACTGAATAAAAGTGAGAAAAAAGTGATGACGACTGTTCGAGTAATTCAATGGCTGAGCCGGGTCGGTAAAGTGTCATTGATGACTATTCATAAATAAAACTTAGCCAGGTTGGTAAAGTGTTGTCAGTAACAACAATGAATACGGTGGTGCATGTGTTACGAATATCACCATCAACACCATGCTTTACCAGATTCCATTATCCAATCGGTGATATGATGCCTTACCAGATGTTTTAAAAATCTATTGTCTGATTAGTAATGCAAAAATTACCAGAGTCTGTACTATGAAACCACAATACTTTATCGAGAGAGAGAGAACTGAACATCTCTGCTAAAAAAAAATTACTGAAGTAATTCTGACTGCGAATTACTTTCTTCTTTAGACTTACTCAACTTCACCAGACAAAAATTGGAGAAGAAACAAATTGCCAGTTTTAGTTAATATTCACATGCACTTTAGAAGTGATAGTTACAATATTCAAAACCACATTCCTTACAAGTCGCTTACTGCACTATCTGCTCTAAATGCATTCTGTGCGCTTTAATCATCGCCGACTATTCAAAGCTGATCTGTAATTTTAGCAAAGGGACACGACTTCTCAGCAGTTCTTTCCTCATCAAGTATCAATCAAAGCAAGACAATAACCAGGGATTCATATAGGGATGAACTGTGAAATCAGGTTGAAATTACTGTTCAGTCAAAATATTCTTGATTATTAAAGTTTAAAACCACTAGTCTTAAATGACGTGGTTTAAATTTTAATAATCAAAGATGTCTATACCTAGTCAAACTAATACGTATTATACAGGAAGTCAAAATATTCAAAATGCAGAATTTTTATTATTTGTGGTCTTACACATATTATTTTTAGTTACAAAAATACATAGGGATAAACAAGATTATCGTTAAGAACAATCGAGAAATTTAAAAGCTGAATTAATTTTTTTTTTATTTTAAAGTAAAAAAACAAAACAAGTTACTTTGAAAACTGAGATTACTGAACAATGCAAGCACATGAACGTCAAATTTACAAATTGAGGGGCTGGAAATAATGTTAACTAGAGATGAGATGAGTTTAGATTAAATCCTTGCCATATTTAGGGAGAAGAATAGGTGTGTAGGTGTGTCGCCCTATAACTTTCTTGTTTTTACTAACCGTAAACCAATGTGTATAATCGTTACCAATTCAATCATCATCCTACTATTACTATTATATTATTATTATTATTATTATTTCAATGATTCAGTCATTCTCGGCTGAAATAATTATAATAGCAAATTTTCTCGTTCTAACACCCAATATTGTAAATTAAAAGTTTAAGTTTTAATTTGAGAAAAATGTGCTATTATTATTATTATCACTTCATATTAAAATTCTTGGGAGGGGGGAGGGGAGGTTCAGTCTCCTTCCCTCTGTATAGCCCATATAACAGTCCCACCCACACATGTACGCACACCACCCAAAATATATAACTGCTAGCTACATTGTATAGCCACCATGTAAGCCTTAGATGGAAAAAATGAAGAATTTTACCTCCAACAACAGAACATTCACTTACTCTTGTTCACTTACGGATACTGTCTTATCACTCCAAGATTCTCTAAAGTCACCGAGAGATCAGCAAGGGGTTTTCCACTCCCAAACCCTAGGTCTGGTTCTCTTAGCAGCTCAGTCAAGTCACACATTGGCTGCTCATGAGGCAGAACCGTACCCAGTTCATCTGGACTCATGGGACCACACACTACAAACGTGTCAGTTATGCGATTGCACATACTCATAGAGGTGAATAGAATTGCTGCACGTAGTCGTACCAGTTAATACTTTCCCTGTCAGATTCTCCATCCCTCTAGTACAGTATACTGTAATGCTGAAGTATTTGCATGAGGTAAAGGGTAGTCACAGCAGGACCACCTAGTTAGCCACACCCACAAAGCGTTCCTAAATGCTGATATCAGCAAAACCATGAGCCATGACTGAGGAGGAAGAAAATGAGACATCGAATCATAGCGAAGGCGTCCTCGCTACTGGGCAGGCCTAGACTATTTCCCCAACTGCGTGAGTGGTATTGCCACAGGACTAATTGTATATATTCAGGATATTGTTTTCCCTTCGCAGTTTCGTGCAATAAATATTCGACGATATTAGCAGACTATCAGAAACTACAAGCTGACAAAGTTCTTCGCAGCGACCCTAACCAACTGGCAGTTGTAAGTAAGCTGCAACAATTACAGGAGAGACTGGAAGGCTATGAGGCAGGTGGAGCCATTGGTGGTATCAGCTTCTTGAACAATGTAAGCAAGTTGAATCTACACTACTATAGTTACAATTGTGTGCTGTTTTCACATATGTAGTGTCTGGGTGGGTTGTAGCTTTGTAGTAGTAGGTGAACAGTCTTGTGACTAGACCTACTTGTGACTTAAACTCACTCTTACTGCTATACTGGGAAGAGGTGTGGTGGCAATAGTGTATAATATTACATACAAAGCCCTCCAGATCTCGTGGGAAGGTATATTAGCTATTCAGGTAATGGTTATCAATGTACGTGCCATAGCCACTCAGTCAACGCTTTCTGCAGTCCCTTTGGACTTAAAGATGTTTAAATATACAAAAATCTAGAGTGGAGGAATAGTGGCATTGATTTTTGGTATTTGCAAATGGACAATTTTGTGACGAGATTTGTGCAACAATGCCATCTAGAAGAGATGGAGAGAATGTTTGAAGGCATGGGTAATTACAAGCGTTTGGCTTTTGGCAGTTTGTGCTTACGTTGTGAAGTGTGTGCTACTAAATCTATTGCAAGATAGTAAGAGACAGCATTAATATTGTTCATTAATGCTGGTTAAATAGGTATTTAAATGTGTTTTAAAAAGCCTGTTTAACCATACAGCATTCAGTAAAGGATTAATTACGTTCCTTTCCAATTGGTACCATGCACTATTGCCACCACACCCCTTCCCAGCATAGCCGTAGGTAAGAGTTTGGTGGTGAAAGGCTTGAGCAGTTTGTGATTACATTCACCAGTGAATTGAGAAGGGGTTGTCAATTACAAAGTGCACTATTGAGTATTATTTAGTCTACAATGTTACAATTTTATTCAGCTGGTGCTCTGTCTCTCTCTCCAGTTGAGCCTTTTTCTTGTGTAAGTCCTTTTAAAATCTGTAGAACAGTTATTTTAAATATCTCAGACTTTTTGAGTCAGTGACCATTAGTTCCAACTGGTTTTGTTAGCTGTTGTTGTTGTTGTTGTTGTTGTTGTTCTCAAACCAATTCCATACAAAAAGTATTGCTATGACCAACATCAGAGAATATCTATAATACTGACAATAACAACAACAACAGTAATAATAATAATAATAATAATAATAATAACAATAATAACAATAGACAGCATCAAAGCACTGTATTTAGGCAAATATTCGACGTCAGTGAACTACCTGATGAACTCTCATCCAGTAGTGAGTGTATAGGAAAACAACTCTTGACTTTAGTGGATACAAAGTTCCTTGCTGTTGAGCGAGACTGCCAGGTAAAGAGTGTGACTTGATGAGTATGCATTGTATTTGAGTGTGTTAATCGTTTACTGGATGCATCAACTCCTAATTAAGTGGTTATATATATATATTTTTTTTTTTTTTTAAGTGTTCGATTGGTATAACTTTTTTTTTTTTTTTTCACTGTCAGCTATTTAGAAGAAGGAAGTCCAGTACTGAGAACAAAGTGAATGGATTCTACATGTACGGATCAGTGGGTGAGTTGTTTGCTCTGAAACATCTTAGGTCTTCATATTCTTAGTCTGTAATTGTTTATTGTTTGTTGTTGTGTTCATTTTTGTGGTGGTTGGTTTTGTTTCCTGATACAGGATCGGGGAAGACGATGTTAATGGACATGTTTTACGACTCTGTCAGAGTGGCCAAGAAGAAGAGAGTTCATTTCAATGGCTTCATGCTGGATATCCACCAGCGTGAGTAAGAGGGGGAAGCAGTAAACAATGTTCTGTTGGTCCGGAAGACTCAGACTAAGTTTATAACCCATTCCAAGGGCTGAGTAAGAGGAATGTTGATATTTTGTTCAGTATGACTTGCACTAGTTTATTGACTAATTTACTAGTCTTTTGTTTTGTTTTGTTTTTTGTTGTTGTTGTTTTGTTGGAAATAAGGCATTTCAAACAATGCTAGCATGTTGTAAGACAATCTTATTCCTTTAGTTTGATGTCAATTTGAAAACAAAATGGCTGCAGTAATTACTGTTGAAAAGATGACTGTTAATTAAGGACTCACAAGTGCTATCTTAGTGCAGACCAGCGACAACCCTTAAAACAGAAACACATTAAGGCCCTTATGTAGGTTCAACGCCTGATTTCTATGGGTTTGTAAATTGTGTTTACTGTGTTTAGGAATTTAAGGATTACATTAATAGTGTCACTGTACGGTTAGCGATAGGTGCGCATAATATGAGAAACTGGAGCATTCAAGCACACGTTCACTGACCTACTGGTAGTCTAGCAGTGCCGAGTATTCCAGCAAAGTAACAAAGGTTTTATGCCATTGATGCTGCTTTATTTTACGAACTTTCTTTTACCTACATTTTCACTGCAGGTATCCACAGGTTTAAAGATCGTGTGCCTCCCAAGCGAAGGGGTAAGGCTCAGATCTACGATCCCATCGGTCCTGTTGCCAGAGACGTGGCACAGGAGTCTCACTTGCTCTGTTTCGATGAGTTCCAGGTGACCGACATAGCGGATGCCATGATTCTGAAGGCTTTCTTTACGGCCCTTTTCGAGTGTGGGGTGGTAGTGGTGGCAACCTCCAATCGATCCCCAGACAGTGAGCGAAGGCATCATGTTTAAAATTAATTAATTTAATTTGTATCAAAATTGTGATAGAGGTTTTTTAAGAATTCAGTGAAGAGGCGGTGTTTTAATTTATATGCTAGCTTTAATTGTGTTTGTTTGTTATTGGTTTGCTTATTATTTTGTTTGTCTTTTAATTGTATTACACTTTTGAATGTTGTGTTCAAACATAGCGTACATACATACATACATACATACATACATACATATACACATACATACATTTTTTTAAACATTCCAGACTTTCTTTTGAAGTTCTGTTTCTCTTTCCCACTCACAGACCTTTATTTGAATGGACTCCAGAGAAGTAATTTTCTTCCGTTCATTGACGTTCTAAAGAACCATTGTAACATCAGTCGCCTGCAGACGCTAGACTACCGGGAAACTGTGTTGGCATCTTTAAAGAATGTATACATGACGTAAGTGGAGCTATTTGTTTATTTGTTTAATTTTGTTGTTGTTGTTGTGATGATGACTCAGCTAGGGGAGTTAAAATTCGCTGTAGCTTTCACTATAGGTGACACCCCTTTACCATTACATCATTAGTCATGTGTGCAATTAATCTTTCAAATGCCATCCGCCTTGTGTGTAGCTCACTTTCTCTGAATGTTCTACTGTTCCAGCAGTTGTTTGTTTTGTTATTTGTTTGTTTTATTGCTGTTGTTTCAGCTTGCATGTGTCTCATTCTTAAATGTCTTGTCTCAATGTACGTTTTTCTCTTAAGTTGATAACGTTCAACTAGTAATAGGCTGCATGCTGGCTATAACAACCATTGGTCAGTGCATGACCACACCCACTTGTAGGGGTTCATTTTAGGGGTGGACAAGGAGGGTGCTCGCCCTCCTCCCCCTCTTGAGTTCATTTTGCCCCCGTAAAATATTCTTAAAATTTTGTAAGCTAAAAGCTAAATTAAACAATGAATAATAAGGTGATTGCAAATGCTGTAATCATGTGTAGTATTATCGCTGCTCTAATATCGGTAATTAAAGCTCATCCCAAGTTGTGACCCCTTGAAATATTGCAAGCTCGATCTCGCCCCCTCCCCCCTAGACTAATTCCTAAATAAACCCCTGCATTTATTAGATTATCCTCAAGAATTTTCATTCCTATCAATCCCCTCCTCCCCCCCCGAATTTCCGCCTCCCCCTCCCCCTTCTAATTTCAGACCTAACGATGAGACCTCCAATCAGAAGCTCATTAGTACCTTTGAAGAGGTGGCTCACAGAGAAGGTTCAGGTGAGCGTGAGTAAGGGAGTAGCTATAACTAAAACCAGGTGAAATAGAAGTAATCACGAGTGGGTACTAATTCAAATATATCTCACTGTTAACTCTGTGATGTCATTATTATTTTTCCTATAGAGTGAGAATTAGTCTGCAGCTAATATGTGTTGACGTGTGTATCATTTTTCCTCATATTGAAACATGCAATAGTACTGAAAATTTCACATGCATATGGCGCCAACAATTCCCTCCCACCTCTCACCCTGAGGCATTTAACTATAACATCTTCTATTGTGTATCCTCACGTCTGTTTGTATTTGTATAACATGAGTTACGCTGTGGAGCATGCCGTCATCGCTATGGTGATATTAGCGAGGTATAATTTGAAGTAGTTACAATGACATCACGATGAAAGTTAGAGCGGAACTTTTTTTCCATCTGTTTTCAACTCGTGTTATTGTGAGTTGATTATGTCTCAAGTGTGTACTTATAGTAGTCTCTATGTTGGATTTCAAACTAACTCTTTTATGAACATTGCTTAAGCGCTCGTATTGTTGCCATGTTTTGTCCTATTTGACCTTTGTACTAACGTCTCGTATAAATCCCTGGAAAGCAATCCGTATCTACAAGAACTCCTTATCGCCTATATGGAGTCTTGCAATGGTTCTTTTTAATGCCACTTTAAAAAACATTTAGAACTGCAAAAATATTTCCTTCTGTGAAATAAACTACAGAAGAGATTATAAATTTAAAAATTGTACTAAAATGAGAAACGACAAAATATTGTTGAAGTTGAATTAATGCTGAGTCATCTATTCAAGATAAGGTGAATTAATGCTGAGTCATCTATTCAAGATAAGGTGAATTAATGCTGAGTCATCTATTCAAGATAAGGTGAATTTTTTTCAAACATACATGCATACTGCTTGGTGTGCAACAACTCGACACTAGTGGAGTAGAATCACTGTTTATTGTCCACTGATGTTGGACACACTAAAGGAAACGGAATTTAAGTCATCATCCTCAGTTGCTTCCAACATGGTCACTCTGTCATCTAGATCACATGATTCATACAGGAATTTTTGCTTGCTAGGTCAGCCTCCTTCTGTATTAAACCCTGCTGTTAGAATAATCAATTATTATAATTATTATTTTAGCAATCATTTGTAACATTTTGGGGAGGGGGCCCTTTGTATGAAACCTGGGGTCATCAGACTTGTCCACATGGTCTAAACCTTGATGTCTCCTGTGTTACTTGTCCCACTACCAGCTCTGCCTTCCCACTCCCACTTGCCCTACTCACTACTAGTCTCTACATCACCCCTTTCACCACACACCCTTCCTTTCCCACATTCTCTCCCTCCCACGTCTACATGCACTTCCATGATCTCCCTCTTCTATCCTGTCGTCATCTCTCCCATCGTTACTACCCCATCTTCAGTACTCACCTTCACCACTTCTTTTCTCGCCATTCTGTGTTAGCTCACTTTTTTTTTTTTCCTCCTTTGTTCACTCTCCTGCTTTATGCTACAATGTTTGCTTGCCCACGTCTGGCTATGTACCTTTCATGTGACCACTCCCCCACCCCACCCCCTGTGAGTCTCCCCCTGTCCCATTTACCTAGGTTAATTTACCATTAACTTTGACCGGTGCAAGAACCAGGGTTAGTGCCATATCAATGCAATTGCCCAAGATCTTACAAGAAATTGGAAAATGTGAAAGATGCCACAGTAATGCTACTCCATCCGCAATATCCTTTATAGCTTTGCTCCATATTTTCATTGGTCCACTACGTCTTCTTATCAGACTGCTTATTTCAACTGGAGGAACCACAACTCTTGGCTCGACTTAAAAAAAAAAAAAAACAAGTACATAAGTGTTATGACAAACGAAAAAGAACTCTGGCTTTTTAACTGGCCTAGAAACTTTTACCTAGATTTAAGGGTGGCCGCACATAGCAACGCGTACCGCCTGTAGATCCGGACATTAATTTATTCCCCGCCAATACCCCACCATTTGATAATACGCGAGCAGAAAAAATCGCGCAGTAGTAGCAGAAGTATACTTTGCGAATTTGTAGTGTTTTAGTTTAGCTTCTTGTTGTCTCATATCCGTTTACAGCAACTCTCCATACGTCGTCTGAGCTCACGCAGCAAGGTGCACCAGGCTGCCTCTCCTCCTGTAGCCGTTCTCTGGACTCTGCGCACCTGAACAAGCGGATGATATACCAGGCTCGATTTCTGCGGAGCGAAGACTTCCCAAGCTGCGCAGATCTAAAATACCTTCACCTATGGCTATCTTCAATAAACTGCTCTCTCTTCTGACTCTCTTGTTATTGTTGTATTGATGTTTGTTTACTCTTGATATAGGCGGGCTCTTTTTAGGACCAATACAAACTAATTGAAAAAAAATTGCTCGCGTACTCGTAGTACGAGATATGGGGGTGGGGCTATTTCTTAAGAATTGCGAGTGGAATTAAAGTTCCAAATTTTGTATCAGTTTTTCTTGGAATCTAATAATGAGAACGACACAAAAATTTTATACACGGGTAAACCAAAAAAAAAATGAACTGCACCACAACAAGAATTTTTCATTATCTTATAAATAGAAAAAATTGTGAATATATCATAAAGTAATATTGAAATGGATAAGAACTCGTTGTCTTGCAGTAGAGTATCGGCTCGGCTAGTAGTGCACCAAATTGCGGAGCTCCAACTTACCGCACCGCTCCAAAAAAAAAGTGCTACAAAGTTTTATAACCAGGCCCCGATATTTCCTGATATTTCCTCCAGATTTGCTCTAAAATTAGTGAGCGGCTCCTTCGGCAGGTACTGTGTCCTTGTGTTGTAGTAGAGAAGCCCCTGTAAGTATACAATAGTAGTAATCGTGCATAGCAACCATCAACAAAAAATTGCGTGGGCGGTGTGCGGCCACCCTTAAAAATAATAATAATAAAGCACGCTGACAGCATGCTCAGCCAAACTCAATGAAAGCCCTGTGGGAGTGGCACTTGAATGGTAGTCACTTCGTTGGGTTGCAATAATAGGAGCACTTACACAACATAATATATATTGTATATATTATTATATTGATCAAAATTTAGAGAATCTATTATTATATTGTTGTATTGTGGCACAGTTATTGGTGAGAAGCATTTAGAATTTTTGGGTCGCAAGCTTCGCATTCCTCAGGCGGCTGGAGGTGTGGCCATGTTCAGCTTCGAGGAGCTGTGCAGTGGTCCCTTGAGTGCAGCCGACTACATCCACTTATGCCAGAACTTTGAGACGCTGTTTGTCCGGAACATTCCCAAAATGACTATCAAGAGACGCTCGGAGGCTCGCAGGTTCATCACCATGATCGACAACCTCTGCAATCACAGGGTCAAGCTCATCTGCACGGCGGAAGTCCCTCCCGGTCAGCTGTTTGTCACTGAAACGTCCAGCGCCCTGGATGATGACGATTCTCGGGTTTTGTCTGATGACCTCAATATTGAACAGGTAATGGATACGCGAGTGTGATTAGATTAGAGTTACAGATGATGTATTATAGTTACTAGCAATACACCGCCACACAGTGGCACTTGATGTATTTTCAAATTAGGAATGCAGTAGCATAAAGGTATTTTTATCCATGGTTTCCCTATCCTGTTCTATTTTCTTTTGCTTATTCAATGAAGTTCTTATATCAGTCAGCCTTTTCTCACTTGCTTTTTATTTTCTTGACTTTTACATTCTCCTGTTTCTTTGCCATTCTTCTGTCATGATGGATTGTGGTTAGCTACTGTAGGTGAATACTCACTCTCTCACAAGTCAGTTCAGCGAATGAATTGTTCATTAATATAGACACCCAGTGTTCAGTTCTTATTAGAGTGGAGTATAGACACCCAGTGTTCAGTTCTTATTAGAGTGGAGTATAGACACCCAGTGTTCAGTTCTTATTAGAGTGGAGTATAGACACCCAGTGTTCATTTCTTATTAGAGTGGAGTATAGACACCCAGTGTTCAGTTCTTATTAGAGTGGAGTATAGACACCCAGTGTTCAGTTCTCATTAGATTGGAGTATAGACACCCAGTGTTCAGTTCTTATTAGAGTGGAGTATAGACACCCAGTGTTCAGTTCTCATTAGATTGGAGTATAGACACCCAGTGTTCAGTTCTTATTAGAGTGGAGTATAGACACCCAGTGTTCAGTTCTCATTAGAGTGGAGTATAGACACCCAGTGTTCAGTTCTTATTAGAGTGGAGTATAGACACCCAGTGTTCAGTTCTTATTAGAGTGGAGTATAGACACCCAGTGTTCAGTTCTTATTAGAGTGGAGTATAGACACCCAGTGTTCAGTTCTTATTAGAGTGGAGTATAGACACCCAGTGTTCAGTTCTTATTAGATTGGAGTATAGACACCCAGTGTTCAGTTCTTATTAGATTGGAGTATAGACACCCAGTGTTCAGTTCTTATTAGAGTGGAGTATAGACACCCAGTGTTCAGTTCTTATTAGAGTGGAGTATAGACACCCAGTGTTCAGTTCTTATTAGAGTGGAGTATAGACAGGGAAAGACCTGGCTTGGAGGGGAGGGGGGGGAGGAGGGGGAAAAAAGAAGGGGATGCAATAAGTTAATAAGGCAGTCAGAGACTTTGTTCCGGGCGGTTTAATTGTAAGTTGGCATACCTGCTATGTTGAGAGTTGAGGGTCACTGGTTCAAACCCAAAATGACCCAAATAGAAGCTTTTTTTTTTCTTGTCAATTTTAGTGTGGGGAGAGAGCTTGACGCTTTACCCTTTCTGGTAATGGTGACACTTTACCAACTCGGTTCAGCACATGAATTTCATGAATACACACACACCATTGTCTGTCGTTGTTATTCCTGACACATATAAGATATTGTTATTGGTGAGCGAGCGTAGCGAGCGAGACACTTACAGGGGTAACACAATTGAAAATCGGGGATGTTTGTTTATATATATGTTTGGACGTACATATGTCATTTTGTATTTTAACCTTCTCGTATTTTTGTGTTAGCTCATTGTCCGACCCCGTCCCAAACTTCACTAAACGGAATCCTCCGGTTTAGCGATCATTACTCGTATCATCCTAAAAATTGAATTGTTTACCGCTCTGAATTCTTAGTTAAAACTCAAAAACTTACGGAGTTCCATTTCTATTCAAGTTAGTGGCGGTGGTAAGTTAATAAGCTATTTGTCACAGTTATAAGCCCTACTAAACAGTATTTGCTTGAAAATTCTTTGTCCACTAGAGTAACTATGAAGGTAAGCCTTGTGTAGGTATGTTCAGTTGTGTGAAAGTATTGTGCCTTTACTTAGCTAAAGAATATCACAAAGAAAACGTGTAAATAATGCTACTTGTTTTTGTTGCTTTTTTTTTTTTTTCAATTCTAACTGTTGCAGGGAGTGGTTACTATGCCATTGAATCCCCTTTACCGTATATACGTAATTTAAACTTGACTTTTTTTTTGTAGCTGGAGTGTTAATGTTAAAATTAATCGTTTAACAATAGTGTACTTTTAGGCTCACTCGCCATTTGTGCTCAAGCATATCACTAGTATAGATATTTTATTATTATTATTTAAGTGTAATAACAAATTTTCTCAGTTCTGAAAGCCAAGAAGTTGAAACATCGGGTTAAATTTAATTAACATAATGCCATAGTAACCACTCGCTGAAACTGTTTGAATAAAAACAAAACAAAATAAGTCATGTTATTTAAACCTTTTTTTTTGTTATATAAGTAGCAGCTCTAACGCACACTACTTTCACACAACTGGACATACCTACACAAGACTTGCCTTCATGGTTCGTCTAATGGCCAAGTAAATACTGTTACGTAGGGCTTATAACTACAACAAATAGCACATTAATTTACCACAGCCACTACAAAATGAAACTCCAGTAAGTTTTTAAGTTTAACTGCACCCACAAAAGAATTCAAAACGGTAAGTAATTCAATTTCAAGGATGATATGGGTAATGATCAATAGACCAGATGATTCTGTTCGTGAAGTTTGGGACGGGGTCACCAAACTAACACAAAAATGTCAGGGTCAAAGTACAGGATGACATACATATATCCGCACACATATATAAACTAGTGGTGTGCTTGAGCACAAATGGCGAGCGAGCCTGATAGTTAGGTAACATAAAATGTTACTATTTTTAGCTTACTTCATGCAAACACTATAATAGCAGTTATGACATTTGATTTCAGCAAACAAATACAAAATCACTCTCTTACCGATTAATGGTAACTTTTGTGGTATCAAACATCAACCATTCTGATAATCTCAATCACCAGTAACTCTTGAACAAGCTCTCAGCTACGATAAAAAATAAACCAGTGTTATTATTTGTAATTTTAGCCAACAAATATGGAATTACTACTTACATCATTCTTGAGTATTGATAACTTCTGTAGTATCAAATTGAAGTTACTTTGACCATTTGAATTCTTGACAACAAGCTCTCACCTACAAAAACAAAAGACAATCAATTTTAGCACACAAATACAAAATTACTTTCTTACCTCATTTTCTTGAGCAGTGGTAACTTTTGTAGTACCAAATTTGAGTCAATCTGACTATTTGAATTTACCAGTCACTGTTGACAAGTTCTTAGCTACAAAAAAGAAAGGCCAAAGTTAATTTTGCATATTTAGCTAACAAATATGGAATTACGTACTTACCTCAGCTTCCCTCGAGAAGTAGTAGCTTCCTTAGCATTAATACTACGGCATTCTGACTACCAATGGCTCTTGACAACCAACAACCGGCACTCCGTATCCCCCCCATAAAACGGCGAAGTTTTGAAATTAAGTCTGGAAAAGCGTCTCCAATGCCATAGTAACCGGTCGAATCAACTTTTTGTTTCTTGAAAAGCAAGCATTTTCGCAGGAATTTTCTCACACTTTGGAGCTTAAGTATAAAGTAAGGCTTGATTAATGCTGTAGTTTCATAATAAACTGGGGTCAAGCCTAAAAAGCCGTGTTTGAAAAAAGTTACACACGCGCGCATTTAAAGGGCATACGTACCATCCCACATACATACATACATATAACATATACCCGATTTTACATTATCCACCCCTAATACTGTCTCGCTCGCTTCACTCGCTTGCCAATTATTTCAACCATAAATGACTGAATTATTATTATATTATTATTGTTGTTATTATTATTATTATTTTATTTATTTATTTATTTCTTCATGTCCAGGGTTCAGAGAACCATTCTGCCAGTATTTTCACTGGAGAAGAAGAGATATTTGCATTTGAGAGAACTGTGTCCCGACTCTTGGAAATGCAAGGAGACGAGTATTTGAACTCTGAATGGACGCTTCCCAATAGAGACAAAGAGAGTCGTTAGCAGAATGGCAGAGTGTTTGTGTCAGTAGTGGGAGACATGTTTGGTTTCCTCAAGCTGATGTTGTTATTTAGGCTATATTTATTTATTTATTTATATTGGAATATTGCAGTTAGCTATTGGTTATGTTTTTATCATTAAAAAATAAAAATAAAATTAAAAAAAGCATTTGAACATCTGCATGATACCAGTCAACCTGTGAAGTGGTTGTCCTCCTTTGGTATCTAAATGAATATGAGACCATCTATACAGCAGCTTCGCCTTCAAAACATTCATGCTTAAAAAAATTAAAAAAAGGTTTCAGGACTGGGTGGGTCACACACACTCAGTACGCATTTCTATTTGTGATTCGCCTGTGGGTTGTGTATGTATTTTAACTGAGCCACACATATGGTTCCTTTGAATTCAACTAAACCTGCTATGATGTGCATGAATTTGTATCTCATGCTAGTAGTGTGCATGTAACTTACTTACAGTTGGGAGTTGGTATACAGGCTACTTGTAATTAGTGCAAAGTAGCTAAGGATCTGGTAGCAGTACTACTAAACAAACTCTGGTATGGACAGCTTGACTCACCTAGCATCCACTGCACATACAATTAAACAAGTGGTTGCTGTTATACTTCCTCTATTTTGTGTGTGTGTGTGTGGGGGGGGGGGGGGGGGGGGGGGGGGGGGGGTTTGATCATGCTGTGTTTATGTTATTAAAAGTGGATGGAACTCTAAATTTTTTAACAACAAAATAAGCCGACCAAAGTGTATTGGTGCTGTTATACAAATGGAAACAATGACAAATAAACAAGAAAGAAAAAAAGAACTTCAATAATCGTCCTCATCATCTTCAGCTGGCCTCTCTCTATTTCCAGAGAAGACTAATTGCGGTTCTTCAGATCTTTGATGGCTGCTTCTCTCCACGCTATAATCCAGCCTGTCCTCCGCATCCTCAGCATCTGAGAGAGGCCTGTAGGCGTAAGGCTCATCAGTCATCTTCTTGCCCTGGCAGGAGATGATGAAGACCACTCCACACAAAATGATGATGACCAACAGGAATATGCCTCCAGCTCCCACTGTGATGGCTATTATGAGGTTGGTACTGCTGGAGTCTACAGCACAAACATTTGTATTATGCAAGGCTGTTTTTAAAGCAAAAGTCATACATTATACATTATTTGACGCTATTAATTGTATTTTTTTTTTCTCAGCTATTCCCAATGATGTCTTTCAAACGCAACATCTTGCTATGTGGTAGGCCACTAGTTGACATGAATGAGGCTTCCATGCACATAAAGTACAAGATGCACTGCAAGCTAAAGATGTGTTACTGATTCCAAACCCATTTGGTAAACTCCTATGGTAAGTTATTCTATTGTGAACAGAGAACGGTATCAATTATAAAGCCTAGCATCAAAGGTTATATTAACAAAAAGCTACTTTGGGGCTGAGAAGTTCCAGAGCCCTTAGTTGTAGGTGTCCAACTAGACGCAGAAGGTGTGGTGATCCTGCCTGGCTTGTGGCAGAACATTTTGTCCACTGGCACTGTCACCATGGGAATCAGAACTCCAGCAAACTCCCCAGAGGTAACAGTCAACTACAAAAAAAAGTGTCCGACACAAGATCCATGACAAATTGTTTGTTTTATGGCACATTTTAACAATATAATACACTGGCACTGCACATTATCCGAGCAAGTGAGCAATTCATAATATTAAAAAATAAAATAAAAATAAAAAGCAACAAATTTGCTAGTAATGATAATAGATGCACTTTCCTTTGAAGTCACTGTGCAATTGTCATCTTTGACTCTTTCCCTATTCTATACCTTCATTTGGATGGTATCTCCATTGTCTAGATTATTGAATATCAAGTTGGCTTCGTAAGCATTCATGAACTGCAGCATGCTGGAGGCAGGCTTGGACTCTCTGAAAATTGAAGAATGCCCATCATAGTATAACGAGTCAAAAGTAGCTTGCTGAGCTTCTGAGACGTCAGGCCCAGCAGTGCAAGGGTTGATGGTGAAGTTGAAGGCTTCTCCGGTCTTGTTGAACTGGCACGTGATCCGATTACAGAACGTTGTCCTGTCTGGGAAGCAGTCCGGTGTCTTGTACGGGGACGTTGAGGCATTCCCCATGAAGACTGTGATGTATTGACTGACATGCTCCATGACGTGACAGGTGGGAGTGGTTATGGGGGCTGAAATAGAAAGTGTAAATGGTAAAACAAGTAAACAAACAATAACTATAATAACAAACCTTGTGAGCATTGACTTCTATTTAAAGGAATCTCACGATATGGAATGAATTTACTGAGATGGTTGGATATTGTAGCAAAAACCTTAAAAAAAACATTTTTAACTGTTAAATATGGATTTCATCCACCTATTTAATTGATTGCTATAAATATTAGACTAGCCTTACCTGTATGCCAATTGACTGATAGTTAGTATGCTGGTACAATTCCACTGTCAAGGGCACCACCTGCCCGCCAATCGTATAACTGAGTGCTGTAGTTTTGCCAAATATCTTGTGTGAGACCTGCCTGCCATTCACCATATTATGCATGGTTATAGAGGGCGGGTAGAAGCAGGGCTGGAGCTCAATGGTGAAGCCATCTCTTGTGGCAGGTACTATGCAAGTGATGTTGCTGCAATCTGGAGGTGAGGAGCTCGTGCACTCCATTTCATTTGTTCCCAGGATGGAGGTTGAGAGGGCCACGACAGGCATGATGTCACATGTGGTGACAAATGAGCTCCCATTGTTCACGATGACTGGAGGAAGAGTAGCCGGAGAGGAGGTGGAGCAGGCAGAGGTAGCCAGTGGGATAATGGTGTTCGGAACCAACTCTGCCCTAGTAACTTGGCTTAAGGAAAACAAGTTCATCTGTTGTAAATGTAAGGGAAAGTGGAGGGAAAAAATAGAACGAGCAGCATTACGGGAGGAAAAATATTCCAGGTTAAAGTTTATTCACATTTTATGCTCTTATTACCTCTAAACCAAGAACAGATGAGTTGTAATGGAAAAGAGTTATGTTGAGGTATATGTCTTCATAGAACATACTCCATGGTATGACCTCGCTATTCACAACATGCCTGTCAAACATCTCGGTGCCATTGCTAAAACTGGCTAATGCTCTGACAGAAGGGGGAATGTCACAGGGCTGCAGAGTGAAGGACAGTGTTCCCTGGGAACGGCCCACGGAGCAATGGATGCCATCACACTCGTCAGAGAAGCTGCAGTCTGTTGGTTGTGAGGTGAAGTCACTCAGTGCGAAGTTCAAGTACTGAGAGATGTTGGATAGGGAAGAGCACGCACTTGACAAAGCTGTGGAGGAACATGGGAAGACACTCTGCAATGACCACTACAGTATATCAATACTGAGGCTTACCTGTACTCTGGCAATTGGATCTATCCAGAGGAATATCCTTGTATGGTATGATCGTGATGTTTGAAGTTGCATTTATTTGAAGGACCACCTGCAACAGCCACACAAAATGACATTCTGAATGCATTATCACTGTTTTGTTGTTTGTTTTTGTTTTTTTGTTGTTGTTTTTCTTTTACCTCCAATCCCATCGAAAGCAAGCTGGCTCTCTGATTGATGTTGAAGAACAGGGGCATGGTGGATCCATTGATAACGCTCTCTATTCTTTCTGAGTCTCTCAAGTACACAATCACTGAACCTTGTGTTGCTTTACCAGAAGGTACAGACACCTCCAACTGTGGAGGATTGGTGCAAGGTAAGACAGTGATGGAGAGATTTTGTTGTTGGTGCTGTATCATGCCCACAGACAAGAAGCAATTAATAGTGCTGCAGTCGTTGACGGGCGTGGTACACTGCAGGGAGACGGGCCCCTGCACCCGGCTCACTTCACGAGCAATACCGGGCATGATGGTGCACAAGTCTGCCAGAGAAGTTGAGTTATGGGGGTAGGTGTGGCTATTATTATTGTGGGTGTGGTTTTGATGACCATCTGGGATTGAGCTGTTGCTACACACTGAGTTATCCAGCGGAATGTGACTAAATGGAACTTCTAACAGTGTAGCAAATCCAGCTGACGTGTTAGATTCTAGAGTCATCTAAAAAAATATAGGTAAAAAAACTAAGGTATGAAATTCCTAAAGGTGACTTTTTTTTTTTTTTTTTTCATTTACAATGTACACTATTGAGATTTTTATCAAATACAGAAGAATAGCCAATGTAAATTCAACTCTAACACTTCTTGTTTACCTGAAAATCCATTTCGTTTGAATCATGCGGATTAAGATTCAATGTAGCGAATGTGGATGGAGAAATCCTAATGGAAGCATCACTGAAGATGAACCTCTGGAACGTGGTATTCTCCCCGCTCATGTTGGAGTGATAAGTGAATGTTAAGCCCACTGGGTTGTTGCATGGTCTGAACTGGAGATTGGCTGTCAAGTTGTGGCCAGGAAAGTTACAAATGATGCTGTTACAGAGAGAAGAAGGCCCATGGTCAGCATAGCATTGGTCATCAGGTGAGCCTTGGCTCCTAGTGGCATTGGCAAAGAAGACAGTCATGTACTGTGCAATGGCATCCATGACTTTGCAGGTCTCAGTTTTGTTTGACACAGTGGCTGCAATAGCAATTGGTATAGTACAGCTTTATTGGAATTTGTGAACTTTGTATATCATACTCACTTGGAAAGCATGAAGTTTGATCAATTGGAAGTTCAAAATACGGAACAAACTGTCCATTTGTGGTACCGTTAGCAGTTGTGATGGATGCGTCAATCTGCAAACACAAATATCACTTCAATCTAATAGTATTATCTTTACTATTCTGATTTTAGGACTACAATCTTAACAACACATTGAGAGAATATATTAATATTCACAGTTGATCTTGTTTTTGTTGTTGATGTTAACTACATATCTGGCACTATCAAGAAGAAAACAAAGCTACTACCAAATGTTGCTAAAGTAATCAGCAAGCTTTCAGCCAAGATAAACACCCTGTTGAATATTTCAATGCTGCTATAAGTGTGGTACTGCTTGGATTTGATGTTAAATAATAAAAAATAATAATAATAAAATAAATTGTCCACTATAGAATTTTTTTGAGATTTACAGCAATATATTTGTTTAATTTATACATAACCTCCAATAATTTAATTTAGTATTAGGACTATTATACTATACTATACATAGATGTGCATTTCTACCTTTAGTCCTAGAGTATTTCGTCCTTGATGCTGAACTATAGTCAGATTGGTCTCCATGGTAGCGCTACTGTCTTTAATTGGCACAATGCCTGCTGGGCTGCCATATGACCGGTTGTAGAGCACGCCTCCTCGAATGTCAATGGTCACAACTCTGACAGATGGAGGATAGTAGCAAGGGAGGAGCTGAAACTCCAGAGTATCGTAATTAGATGGGAGTTGGCAGCTGAATCCACTGCAGTCTTGTGCGCTTCTGCAAATGAGGGCATTAGGAGCGAAGGCTGTAGCGGAAGCTGCCAGAGATGGCATGACGTCACATGTTGACACTATGGCGTACGGGTCTGACTGTGGAGCTGAAGCATTGCAGCCTTGCCTGTCCAGTTTTATTTCCACATAAGGCACCTCGTATCCGACAGGGACATTATCGACAATAAGCATCACCTACAAAAGAAATTAGTATACAAAGTCTATATATGCTTGTGACTCTTTACAATTTCTGCTCTTACCGCAAAATAAACTATGGAAGTGTTCACTTGATACAGTGTGACATTTCCAGCAATGTTGGGAGTGTAATGGAGCAATGTAGAAGAATAGATGGTGAAGTTGTAGCCAGTCTCTTCACCATTACCATCGACAGAGTGGAATCCTATCCTCGGACCGCACGGCAAGAAAGTCATGTTGAAGCCAGAGTTGCCTACGTAGTTCTTGCAGTGTATGCTGTTGCAGTAGGACTCTCTGGTAGCAGTGCAGTAGCCATCATTTGTGTGAGTGGCGTTCTTGATAAACACATTCAGGTACTGGGCTATATTGTCCATGACTCTGCATGTGGCACTTCGTGGGTAATAGCCTAAATTTTCTACAAGCACAAGGAGACAGAGAATTGTTATAGTATAACGTAAACACTCAGTATTGGTTCAGTTACGTGGGCAGTAGAAAAAGTCCATTGGAATTTCATTGTAGGAGATCAGATCAAACTTGCTGAATCCATTTCCAGTTGTCATGTTCAAGGAGATCTATAGTAACAAATTATACTCAAAAATTGCATTCCTACATATTTTTTTTTTCATTCTAAAAAGACTGTGAATTAACTTACAGCAACTCCCAGGGTAAGGGGTTGTTCACTTGGGTCATGGTTAACAACAGTGATGGTGAATTGACTGAAGTGACCTCCAATGACTCTGGTTATAGAATAGTTTGAACTTGAGCTTATGACTTCATTCATTGTCACCCTCCCGTCTGCAGCTAAGTTCACGATGGATAAAACAGGTCCGCGATAATAGCATGGCAAGACTTCCACGCTCAGGATATCACCGCTAGAAGTCTCTCTGCAAACCATTTTGTTGCAGTACGGCCGAAATAACGAGGAGCACTCAAAAATTCCACCTGATGCCGAGGATGCCAGATTTGCCAGCTGGGGCATGAAATCACAGGTGTCAATGAGGTACACATTTGATGAAAATGTTTTGTTGCTGGCACATTGCGTCAAGTTGAGAGGGAGGTCCAGGCGGGGTATGAATGGAGAAGCCACACTGCTGTTACTCGTTATAGTTGTGATGATTGTGACCTGTATAGCAGTGCAGTAAAAATAAATAGTCTTGCTTTTTGTCCTTTTTTTTCCATTTCATAATATTGCAGTTTAAAAATAAAAGCTCCCCTACTTACTTCAATTTCCAAGCTGAAGGTGTCAGGAAAATACTGCACAATAGATGTGAGGAATTCATTCCGGCTAATTGAATGTATCCCAGAGCCTGTGATTGTAGCCTCGAATGTGATAGTTCCATTGGAGTAGCTCTTGACCAAAGTCAATGACTTATCACATTCTGATACTGATATCACATAGCTTAAAATGCTGCCATATGTGCAGTTCAGTGCCATGCAGTTATGGTAGGAGTCACAGTTCCAAGTGTTTTCTGTATCCCTTGTGAGATTTGTCATGTACGTGGTGAGATATTGTGCTAAGTTTTGCATCACCACACAAGCTGGAGTGCGGACTACAGCTGTGGAAGAAAAGGAATAATAATAATAACAATAATAATAATTTTTTTTATAGAAGTGAAATGATGATAATGATGATGATGATGATGATGATGATAATAATAATAATAATAATAATAATAATAATAATAATAATAATAATAATAATAGTAATGATAATAATAATAATAATAATAATGATAATAACGATGATAGTAATAATAATAATAACAACAATAACAATAACAATATATTGTTATTATTGTTGTTGTTGTTGTTGTTGTTGTTTATCATTATTATTAATTTTAATGAGTTTCATTTTATTTTTTACCTCCAGGACACTGTGAAACATTCAGTGGAATCTCATGGTAGGGAACTAAAGCGGTTATATTGCCTTCACTTAATTCAGCCTCAACCTAGGAAAAGAAAGTTCATCCCTAATAAAAACAACAACAAACTAAACGACTACATTAGGTGGACTCACAGAGAGACCGAGTGTGAGCAAATTGCTGTGTTGGATGACAGTGAAATACACTGGGACATATCCATTGGTCAGTTGCATGTTCACTTGTGTAGATTCACTGATGGTTTGGTTGAAAATAACAACACCGGTGCCATTTCTAGCGATGAGACTAAACGAGGGTGGAGAAGTGCAGGATTGCACTAGAAGCTCAATAGTATCATTGCTTCCTAGTACATTGCAATGGATTCGCTCGCAGTTTTGAGAGTAAGGCATGGAACAGTCCAGAATAGGCTGCTCAGCAACTGCTGTATTGAGGGACCAGGCCACAGACGGCAAGACGTTACAGGTGGAAATCACTGGTGAAGAAGAGCTCAGAGTTCCCTGCACATTTTCCATTGAGAGATAGCTAGTAGGGAGGATGCTTGGCTTTTGTGACTGACCGCTTTGGCTGCTGGAGGCAGTGGTATCTATTGAAGGTGTCTGTTCATGATATTGGCACCCATTCTTGTCCATGGGGAGTACAGTGTATGGTAGAATGACATTGTTATTACCATTCACGATATATATCACCTACAAGTATGAAAATGCTGATAATGAGTAAAATAGGAGAGATATTACAAATGTTTGTATTTGGTTGACCGATATAATATTGCCAATTTCAGGTTGACAATCATGCACATGGCTATCAAGTCTTACATGTTGTAGTTATTTGTGTACCATATTATGGTTAATTAAACTGTATTTCTCAATATTTTACTGCTTCTGACTAAAATCTGAGAGCTGTTTATTTCAAAAAAAAAAATTGAATTATTATTTAGAAGTGACCATAAAATCAAATTATGGATAATAGATACTTTCACTCCTTTTTTTGCATTCATTTTTTTTTTCCATTATTTACCGCAATTCCTACAGTTGACTTTGTAGGATGCTCCAAAGTGAAGTTGAGTGTGGTTGTCATATTTAGAACCACCATTTTTGACTCATGTCATATACATGCAATCCCACTTCCAAGTAGAGCCCCACTGTCTGGGGATTGGAGCAGCGCTGGAATGTGTATCTCTGAGTGATTTTGGTTCCCATGGCATCCTTCCAGTAGCAGTTCATAAGGTCACAGGTTGCTGGGGGTCGGTCGCATGCAGCCATTAAAGAAGGATCGTAGCTGCTGTTAGATTTTGTGGATACAATGTATTGTTCCATGAAATCTATCATTTTACACATTGCTGGGTAGTTTGGAGGTAATTCTAAAGAAAGAATCAACCAGAAGAAAAAAATTAGTTATGGAGAAAAGACTTAAGAAATGAGCATAACAGAGAAGAATTATGAAAGCATAAGGAAAAGATAGCACAATAAAAAGATGGAAAGAGGATGAAAGATTAAAGAGAATGAAAGATTAAAGAGAACTAAGCACAAAGCTTGAAATATATTTATTGGCAGGATTTAAATGAATCTGTACCTCCAGGGCATTCAGTAAAAGCCAGCGGGATTTCTCTGAATGGAAATATTGGCAAGTGAGCGTGGTCTAAAGGCATTATGAAGACAGCCTACAACATTGAGTGTAATTCAAGTCAAGTAAAAAGAAGTGTAAGTTTCATTGATCACTTACTCCAAATCCTAAGGTTATTCCACTCCCCTGCACCACTGTGATGGATACGTTTACTGTATATTGGCCAATATTGACTCCAACTACTTTGGAGGAGTTGAAGACATCTTTAAATACGACATTGCCCCCAACATCTTTGAACACGAAGGAAACGGAGGGAACCTTTTGACAGGGCAAGAGTTTAACTTCAAACTGCTCATTGGTCGGGAACACCATGCAGTTGATGCTTTCGCAGTTTGTAATTGTTGACCCCATGCACTTGACCATGTCTGTGAAGTTAGTATTTGCATCTTTGACCAGCAAAGCCATGACTTCGCACGTAGTAATGAGAGGAGATACTTTTGGGCTTGTGCTTAATCCTCCTTCTAAATGTAGTGCAGATAATAAATTACTACTAGCTCTGTCAGCCAGTCTTACCTTCTAACTCTGTGTAGTCACCTTGCTCCAAGGGAAAAACAGAGTAGGGCAGAAAAGAAGCGGTCTCACCATTTTTAATAAAGGAAACCTTTATGCATTGGATGAACTTTTGTAATAATATAACTACTTTATATACAATTAACCTTTGTTATTCTTGTACTAAGAGACTATGAGAGATTAAAACAAGTTTTAATATTTTCATCCACCAGTGTATTTTGTGAAACTGTTTTAAGTTGTGTTTGCAAAAATGGTCACATGCTGGATTTAGATTGTCAACCTGATTGATTGGCTATTACTAAACCAAATTAATATAGGTATCTATGTGGATGTAAAGGCAATGGAAAGATTCTTATATTATTGAGCAAAAAGTGACAATTGTTAGCATATTCAATCAGATATTATAGGACTTTGAGTAAAACTAAAGCCATACATTACAAAAAATTGCTGTTAGCAAAAAAAGGTTGGTTTAGCTTTCAGAATGTATCAAAACAGAATATTATCATCTATTGTTCTGCTCCATCTAAAAATACAATAGACATCATAAATTCTGTTTGCCAAATATTTAGATAATTGCCCGCATTATATATACGGCATGAGCAGTTAGACTTGAGACAACAATCTATACATGAGGTTTAGAAATTTTTACTCTAGTGAATCATTTATGGGATGATATATACAGCTAGCTAGCTGCATATAGCTATTCAGATTCTTAAAAGATAATTTATGATGTTATCTAGTAATAAAAATTAATATCATTCTAGCATTTCGATTTACCGCCATTCCAATGGTTGTTTCTGAAGGATGAAGGAGAGTGAAGTTCAACTTGGTAGTTGTATTCAGCTGCACTAATTTAGACTCTGAGAAGGTCAAATTATAGACATATTTGCCTTCCGTCAGGATGAATCGAACTGCTTGCGGATTGGAACAGCGTAGGAATTTATATGTGTGGGATATTTTAGTACCCATGTCATCAGTCCAGTAGCACTGCATGGAGTCACATGATCCAGAAGGCTTGTCACATGTCGGAGCCAGCGTGGGGTTGTGTTTGCTGGAGGCAGAAGCTATTATATACTGTTCCATATACATTATCATCTTGCAAGACAACGATGAAGGGGTACCTATTTAACAGTTAAAATAAGTCTAAAATGAAGTATTTAATGAACTTTCAATTAATTGCTTGCCTGGCTAAGTATTTTTAATGTCAACTTGGAACCATTCAAGATTAAAAAAACAAAAAACAAATCAATACAAGTATGACATTTTTTACTTTTATTTTTGCTTAAAACAAGGAGAAGGAGACTATCTGAAAGATTTGCATAATGTATAAAAAATGATTCATTTTACAAGATGAACTAATATATGTATCATAGGATTAACAAACTATTTGCTTCCTTTTAATGGACTTTTTCATTCAATGTTGACCTCGTGAGGTCTCATGATTAATGCATAGACTCAACTACTGAATTAGCAACACCATTTCCATTGTTCACATGAAAATTAGTGACATTTAGCTCAATGTATAGGTGTATAATCTCATTGATCATCACCTGAGGAAATCTCACTCAAATCTCCACCTCACCTACAGGAAGTTCACTAAATTGTTCAGTAAGTCTTACCTCCTGGGCACTCAGTCAAGTTCAATGGAATGTCGCGATATGGAAAAATGGTCCTGGAGGTGCCCTCAGGGAACATTACATCCAACTGAAAGAAAACAATAATAACAAATGAATTGAAAATGCCACAGTAATGAGATTCAATACTCACTCCAAATCCTAAAGTCAATCCATTTCTCTGAATGGCAGTGACATTGAGCTTGATCACCTCTCCTCCAATATTGGCTTCAGCTATTCTGGAAGAGTCAAAGATTTCTTGGTATGTGACGGTCCCATTAATCTTCCTACTTTTGATCCACATGGCTGGGTGCTGCCAGCATGGGAGGAGCTCAAGCTCCACTTGATCTGAGTTTGACATCACCTGGCAGTTTATGACTTCGCATGTCGGATAAGAAGTGCTCGTGCATGCCACTAGATCGTGAGCAATTTTATTGGCATCAGCTGCCAGCAGTGGCATGACATTGCAGGTGGTGATGAGTGGAGGCCATGGATCCTCTTGGGCTAGAGTCACTCCTACTATAAATTTGCATTATATTAAATTATTTGTTGTTTTAATGCAGCAGCACCAGCAGCAGCAGCAGGGTGCCCTTTACACTCAGGAATATACTCAATAAGTGCTGCTGCTGCTGCAGAACGAGCTAGTTTCTAGCCTGCAAGGTGAAGCTACTGAAATTGAGCCCCACCCCCTATGCATTTTTGTGACAATTTAGCACTAAATGTGTAAATATTTTGATTGGGGCTTACTTGTACAAAGTAAAAATGCTGCGATGTACATCGCCATCTCAATTCAAAGGGATTCTTCACTCCAGCTTCTACTTTGTTTATAGCAGTCTTAGCCACGCCTCCTACATTAATCCCATGACCAAGAAGTATGATAACCTAATTTTACAGCGTGATGATTCTCTGACCCCGGAAGCCGTGGGCGTTTTACCTCGTTTTAAGTTGTTGTCTACTTCGCGGGCGGAATGCGGTATAATAATGTACTGAGTGAGAAAAACTGAAGAAAGTAAAGATGAGTCTGATCTCCTGGTTGTCTCTTTTCTTGGGTGTCTTAACTGGTAAGAGATCATTTTGCTTCCTCTTTCACTAGGAGTCATAGTGAGGTGTAACAATTTCTCTGCTGTGCGTACCTACAGGTATCTCAGTGGGTCAACTTCCGTCGGGCTATCAGCGGACTACCTGCTCTGCCCTCAGACAGTTAGCTCTCACCTCTACGTGTAGCATCCCTTCATCTTGCTGTACCAGACTAGAATGTGGAGTGTTCATTGGGACCACAGCACGGATCCAAGTCCTTCCGTGTACGACACCGCCGTCCATCAACGTCCAGCTTCTTCAGGGAAACGGGGTTCTATTCAATAAGACTTTGCAGCACTCCCAGGATATACCAGTGCCAATATTGGGTGCAGTACATTTTGGGCTTGAGCAGACGGCTAACTACTCTTCTGTTATTTTTTCAGTATGTTAGTCACAAATGAAAAGCCATTAGCTAGCTAGCTAAGTGCGTTGCTACTTCACTTGTGTGTCTGGGTGGTGTAAGGAGTGAGAGGCACAGTAGAGAAAAGAGAATTTGGGAAGGGAATCAGGCTGGGATGTTGGTTGGGAAGAATATAGGTGATTTATAATTGGAATACTAAATAGTAGGCTAAGTTAGCTACACCTCCTTTTCTTATGTTCAACTTATTCTCTTTTTTTTTTTCTTTCTTTTTTTCTTTTTTTCTTTTTTTTTTTTCCCTTTCTGTTTTTTCTTTTGCTAACTGGATGTGTATCATTTATTTATTGGAACACAAATTTGGTGCTTATAATACACTAGTAAGGAGAATAACCAAAACTTTATAAAATAAGCAAAATCAACCCATAATGCAGCTGCATTTGCAGCATGCCATTCATTTACCTATGATTTGGAGGTATTACTTTAATCAAGTTTGCTGCTGAATTTCTATTTCCCCTCCCCCCCTTGAATCAATGTGAATTTTAAGTCTAATGGATTGGCCATCATGCTGGCTTCATTTAATCTCCATTAAGTATTGCACGGGGACATTTGTGACAGGCTATAGGAAAACAGACCACTTCACTCAAAAATTGAAAAATGAGTTATTATTATTTTTGAAAAGTACAAAAAATTTCCATTTAAATGGTCCTTAAATCATATTCTAAATCGCTTCCTAGGGCGAGTTATGAACGCCAGAAGAGGATAGCCCAAGTAAGCGTTATTGGAGAAAACGGCACTTTTAATTTTTGAGGTAGGTTTCCGTATTCTAAAGTTATCTCCGCATCACTTAGTAGTTTCGCGCGAACTGCCACGTGGTGCCCAAGGGCGTGGTATCTTAGCTGCTTCGTTAATTGCCAAGTAACTGGGAATTACCCTCACAGGTAAGGGAAATACCCGCGCGTACGCGGTAACAATTGAAAAGTTACGCCGTAAACTGAGAGGTACTAAAAAGGTTTGTGAACTTCAGCGGTGCGCAGGCTTTGAAGATAACTGTATTGGGAGCTGAAACTTGGTACAAGCGTAAGTTAAGATCTATAAATACTGATACTGAAAAAAAAAGAAAAACACAAAACTTGACTTGAACCGCTTTATGGGTCTGTATCTTGAAATGATTTTGTGCGTGAAGTGGTCTGTTTTCCTACAGCCTGTCACATTTTGTTACTGGTTGTGTCTTCTACACTGGTTTATTGTGTCTGTATTCTTACTTAATCTTGTTATCACTTTAACTTTGTAATCCACAATTTCATTAATTTTAGCCCCCTGAGTTCACAATTAATATACTGTATCAGGGGGAAAAAATTCATTTTGTCAGGTGAACTTGGTGATTATATCCCAGTCAACTGTTGTGCTATAGCAACGTGTGGATTTAAATATGGCTTTGTTCTGTCATCTGTGCAGATATTTAGAAGAGATAGAATGCAGAGGCAAGTTCAATGAATAGGCTCAAACAGTCAATCGGTTTCTTTATTACAAACCATCTGTGAACTGCTTTCTCTGTACACACACACAGTGTTGGTTAACAAATGTGTGGGTCTCTTCTTCATATCGCATTACATGTGTGCTGTGGCAGCGGCTTGGGTCGCTCTCGTTCCAGGCATGAGAATCTCCCTTACGGATCGGTGATGTTGGTATGGTCTTGATCCATAAACTACTTGACCTATTGACCTGACTGATAATCATGGCATTCCTTTGGGAGCAGCACTCTAGTTTTCACAGTGAACCTCTCAGGGATGATTGAAACAATAACACGTTCACTATTTATGCTGAGGACCAATAACATAAAGCACAGTTTTGCTTGCAAGATGGACCATGTTTGAGTAGCCACTGGAGACTTATCAGTTTTCCTAAGTAAAAATGGCAATGATGGTTATTTTCTTGGTTAATTATTTCACCCTGGCCATTATATCTTAACTGACTCTTCTTTTTCTTTTTTTTTCATTTTTATTATTTGTATGTACTGGTGTAACTGTATCATGTGATGACTGGGACAGGATATACCACCATTCCTGCTCAGTCTGGGGCTGTCTGTGTTTACAACCCAATGGGACGCTTTAGGACGTGCGAATTTGTTAGAGTTCCGTCTCTTGCTGTCTCGGCGTCCGGTGTACTTAACAAGCAAGTGGTAGTGTACGTATGCTAAAAGGGTGATGTTATAAAGTGTGTTGCAGACGGTTGGCTTCAGAATTGGTGTGGAATGTTGTTTTTTTAACTGACACGCATTAGCATTTTCTTTTGGAAATAGGGAACATCTGTTCTAATTTCCTCCCTCCCCTTCCCCCATCCAGTCCATGTACTCATACTCATGTGTCATGAACTTAGCTAATACCATTTGCCAGCAGATGTGTTTGAAACATTGAGCTTACATATGATTACATAAGATGAAGCACCAAGAGCGTGAACCCTCTGCGTTACTATTTATAGCTAGCTATTATAAAGACCAGAAGAATTATTTATTTGGAGTTTAATGCTGTCTTTATAAGAGAATCTTGCATACAAGCGACACTCATTTCACCAGTAGTTTCAACGGGAAACTCCAAGCACTCCCGTAAACCGCAGAGAGTAGAGTGTAATGCAAAGAATCATTTGCTCACGTGAGTACGGAGTGACTATAGAGGGCGTTACCAACAATCACTTACGATCGTACGGCCTAAAAATAACTAGCTTTGTCTGAAAAAGTAAGTCGAAACGTAAGATTCTGGCACATTAACTCAGAGATCTGCTATTTGTTGTGTGACAGAATGACTGACTGACAGACAACCTGAGTACTGTAACCCTCTCGCGCATGCGCACTGAGGGGAGGGTTACTGAGGGGAGGGTTACTGAGGGGAGGGTTACTGAGGGGAGGGTTATAGTCTGCTGGGAAGAGTGAAGTAAAGCTTGTTTATCTTATTCTTTACTATCCTTCCTTGGTACTGGTGGTAAGGGATGCTCTGTGTGAAGAATTTCGAGAGTTTTAAGATTATTCCATCAATGAGCGGGCAAATGATTGTGAGCACACATAGGTCTGGTGTGAGGGAGGGGCGGGCTGGAGAATTAGCTGACAAGACACTCAAGTGAGGTCTAATTTTTGGTATTTGCTGCTATTGTTGTGGCTCACACACTTGATGGCTGTACTGGAATACAGAGAAAGAAACCAGTCAGAGACGATAGATACTTAAACAGTCCTGGAGTGCATTCAGCTATGTGTTGTTGTTGTTGTTGTGTGTGTGTGTGTGTGTGTGTGTATGTGTGTGTATATATATATGTATATATATAAGTGTGTGCATGTGTAAATATGGCACACCAACTCAAAAAGCAGGTTTGTGGGTGTAAAAATCAATCAAAACCACAAAACTAGAGGTGCCAGGTGGTGAAGGAAGCGTGTTATCCTGTAGGAGAATCCCTAGCTGTGAATTGGTGTTTATAGTGCAGCTCAGGTTTTCTCCTTTGGGACCAGTTGTGTGGGCTTTCTATTTCAAAATCCTTTCACATGTACTTTCTAGATCCTATTAACGACCGGGAGTGTGCTCTCCAAGGAGTTTGAATCCTGACAGTCTAGAATCATTTGCAGATACAATACTTCAATGTAGCAAACTGAGTATCTGGATAGTTTTGAACAGATCTATTCTTATAGTTATTAAAAAAAAAAAAAAAACAGAGCAGGTGAACAATGGATTGATGTAATAATCTCATACAGGTTATATCTCATCCACACTGAATCGTAGTAGTCAAGGCAGTTTAAAAGAAATGTAAAATCCCTGGCTTATATAATTGAGTGTATTTGATTTGTTTAAAGTTCCAAAATAAACATTGAGAAGGCGGAGGAATGTCACATTGCAGCTGTCCTAGAGCAACGAGTGTTGTTGGAATTTGTCAGCAACTTTGAAAAATAACAAAATTATGGCCTGTAATTGTTTATGATGGAGAGTGTTAAACAAACCTACACCAAGACACTTCCAAGAATTAGATTTATTAAGTGACGTCTAAAATTAGTTGTTGTTTTTAAGTATCACAGTTAGTCGGAGCAAGTCTTTGTATTAGTTGTTCACATTCTGTTTCTGCACATTAAAGCCTCTGTTGCCTTGTACTTCCAAGTTGAGCAGCTTGACTAGATGTGTTTCCTTTGTGTAATGAAGCCTTGGCTTGGAGTGACACTGACAAGCTAATTCATGCCTTCCTTTTGTGTACACGTGCAGAGAGACTGCAAGGCTGCCATGTGCTGCAGTCACTATGTCTTTAAATATATATATGTGACCGTCTACAGGAAAACCGGGCACAACGGGGCGTGCGTAAATATCGAGAAAAGATCAATCGATTTCTTAAAAATGTATTGTTTCAAGCCGACGGAAGGGAACAGGGTTGGTCTATTATAGTGGGAACGACTTAAGCCCGACGATAAAACTTGAAGAGCTCAATATCTGGACCCGACAACTCCGTAAGTGCAAAAAAAGTTTTTTGGAAGGGTGCGTTGTGCCCGGGGGTTTTCCTGTAGACGGTCACATATATATTATTATTATATCCTGTTACCCCCCCCCCCCAAACAGCTGCACTACTTGTCGTTTATGGTTACCTGCTGTCGTCCTCCTAAACTACAGATTGGCAGTCTGAGCTGGTGATGTGAGCCCGCAGTCATGTGTGCCATGCTCCTTGCGTGAGGCAGCAGTATGACCTTGGACCCACCCCCCTGTGTGGCCTTGGGGGTGAGAGACTCTGGCAGGTCAGTGGCAATTAGCATTAATTGCCCTGCATCACTGGAGTCCCCCCAGCTCAAATCACATCCAAAGAAATGGATGGAGTATTTCTAGCTATCCTTAATTAGGTGGTTTGAAATGGGGAGGTGGTGGGACTGAGAACAGTGGCTATCAGTAGCTGCTAGCTATCAGGACTAATATACTTGTGCCATGCCCGGGTGCCATTGCTTCACGTGTGACCGCTTAGCACATGGTCGCCGTACTCGCAGGTCCTCTGCCGACCTTTACCTGGGCTCGTGTTTCTATTGTAATCATTTTACATGAAAAAAGTTATCTTGGCTACCCAATGGTTTTTCTAATCCCCATCATAACAAAAAATGTTCATTCCAGTAACTTCCAAAAGAAGCTGGGTATGCTGGGGTGGCTTGCGTGGGCTACATCTTCGTTAACTACGTTTAACTACATTAAACTACATTGAGTACTATAAATCTGATATAATCCCCAGTGTATTCCTGTACTACGGGAAAAAATGTATTAGAGGGAAAAAGTCTGTATAGTTCGTAGCAACCACTAGTACCAGAGAGAGTTAATAAAATAGTTATAAATCAGTTTGAATTGCGATTCACAAACCCATGCTTCGCCCTCTTGTGGCAATTTGTAAATTGCATACAAACCTCAATATTGGTTTATAACTATTCTAATACTTATTACAAGGTCAGAGTGTGATATGGTGAGAAATATTTCATGAGCAGGTTAATTTGTTTTCATGAGCCAGAGGGAGTGAAAATAAAGCCTGAGAGTGAAATATCTAGCCATATCACTCTACCAGAGTGTATGTAATAAGTGGTTTATTCCACACTAGATATCTTCACAGCTTAGTTGGTAACTCACAGTGTAAAGTTGGTTGTAGCCCCAGCTGATATTTTAGCAGCTGATATTTTAGCAGCTGATATTTTAGCACCTATTCTAACCTAGTTGGGAAGCTGCATCTCCAAGAGGAAGTGAATGTTTGGCTGCAGGTGGCAGCTACTGTGAAATAACAACCTGGAAACATCCTGAGTGAGTTATTTCATGGGTAGGCTTTATTTTCACTCTGCCCTGGCTCTTGAAAATAAATTAGCCTGCTCATGAAATATTTCCCCATATCACACTCTGACTCATGTAATAAGTCCTATATAATATATATTATATGCACCTCAGAGAAGTTTGTTTTTATGGTGTATAATTTCTTCACTCAAATACCTGATTAGAAGACAAAAGGTAGAATTGGTCCCTTATCCTTTATAAACATATATTATGTAATTAATTATTGCACAATACAGGTGGATATTTCAAGAGCATACAGTAAGTATTTTCACAAGCCAAAGGCCAGTGAAAATACAAGTGTGAGAGTGAAATGTCATCCCCATATTGTACGATGAGTGTAATCAATTCTGTATTGTACATAGGATATATATTTCCCTGAACAGTAAAATGGTTTTGTTGGCAAGTGAGCGAGACACTCTCAGGGGTAACACAATTGAAAATCGGGAATATATGTGTGTGGATGTACGCGTGTCATTTTGTACTTTGACCCTTGCATTTTTGTGTTGCTTCATAGACTACCCCTTCCCATACCTCCACTAAACTGAGTCTTTCTGTTAAGCGATCCCATATCATTCAAGGAAATTTAATTGTTTACTTCTTTGTATTAGGCTGTCTCTAAATGCCACAAGACGCACTTAGGTAACTGTTAGACTCAAGGCTGCGCAGTAATTCTTTAGAACTTCTTGTTTTTTTTTCAAGTTGCAAAATGTTGTGGTGAAAGGTTACTATGGTATTGAGACCCTTTACCAGACACAATTTCAAAAACTTGGCCATTTATAGTAGCTGTGAGTACTTTTTTGTCAACACTACTGGTAACTCAGATAGTTAGAATGCAATATTAGAGACTACAGAAAATACCAGTACTTGGGAAATTGAGGTAAGATAGTATAGTTAGATAAAGGATGGCTACAACGGCTACGTACATATGCTCATGTGATGAAGAAATACTCGAGGAAAATAAAATATCCAATGTACAATATATATAATATATAGTTTGCAATAATGACTGGGCCTATGCATTGATGTGAAACGATTACATCTTATTTATCTTTTAAGTACGTAGTATATAAGCTCATTAGCTCATTAGATTAGCCTTTTATTTTAATTGATTAAGGAACAATTTGGGCTAGACTGGGAGTAAGGGCTAAAACTGAAGGTGGGGCTAGGACTGGAGGGGTGGGGCTAAGACTGGTGGTGGGACCGAGACTAGGATTAGAGGTGGGGTTAGGACTGGAGCTAGAACTACATAAGACTACATAAGACTGACAGGGTAGGGTAGGACTGGAGCTAGAGCTGAGGACTGAGGTAGAGTAGGGATACTTTTTAGAAATGGACTGATAACTTCTTTAGAAGTGTTTCATTTGTGCACAGGGTCGCTCGTCAATTGTGCTCAAGCACATCACAAGTTTTAAAGCTTTGTCGTTCTGAGGTAACTCTGCCATGCATCTAAAAATACAGTTGTCAAGAACTATAAGCATTCAATATTCAGAGTTCAATATGAGGGGGGGGGGGGGGGTACTGTAGGGTGAGCTACTGCGGGTTTCACATGGGTAGCAGCTGCATTTCATGTGCTTAACCAACATCATATGAGCTATAAAACTAACCAACAGGATACTTTACACTAGATAGTGGATCACATTCTTGTCTTATTTTTCTAAGACTGCATATTTCGTTATCCTCAATGTAGGATAATTGATAATTATTCCATTGTTTTCCCTTCATCCCTTCCTGTCTTTCTGTCACAGCTCAGTGTAGGGAGCACGCCCATCATTCCGCGCACGTCCATCCCCATAGACAGGTCCCAGTGCAACCCCAGGCAGCCGCTGAATGCCTGCCCCACAGAAGCCCCGCCCACCATTGATCCAAGCTCTCCACGCCGCTCCACGTGTGAGTCTCTCCAGAACCTGGCATCCAGAGTGGGCACTTGCGCTGTCGACGCCGACTGTGGCTTACTCCATTGCACCTTCCTCAACCAATATCCGGCGGACCTCAGCATTGAGCCGTGCCACGACCCGCCCAGTGTCACCGTGGTGGTGCGGGAGAGTGACGAAGGTGCGGTTCTGGTCAACGAGACTCTGACACAATCTCGCACTCAGCCCGTCAACCTCGGCAACCAGCACTTGTTTGACCTGACAGTTCTGATAGAGCATTTGAGCCATCCAGATGTGATTATAATAACGGTGAGTGAGGGAAACATTATTTATGAGAAACGGAAGGTAATCTCATGTGATTATTTTGTTCCATGTGGGCTAATTGTGTCTCTTTTATTAGAAGTTCAGTTTGACCCAACCGTTTATTTAATGGGATGCCACAGAAAATTTCCATGATTACAAGTTGTTGTTGTTGTTGTTGTTTTGTCCTAGTCACTCTATTATTATTGTGTCATGTGAGGGAAGAAGCACTTGAATTCAATTTAAACGTGACAAATTATCATCAGTAAAGCAGACATTTTGATTACTATATTATTCCAGTTGAGATCCATTCTACAACACCTCATTTCCTGGGGCTAGCTTCACTTGTCAAGCCACTTTAACTACTGCACTGCTCATCATTATGTTGTTTTTTTTCTTCCCGTCTAGGTTCTAGCAAGTCCAACAATCGTACCCACTAATATTACTCTCATCCCTCGTACCGTAATCCCGCTGGACCGCTCCAACTGCTCCAACAACATCACCAACGTCTACACTGGTGATGTCCCTTTACCTACTGCCACATCCACCACAGTCAGCGCCACATGCAGTGCGTTGAAACAGCTGAGCGGGACCATCCAGGGCGCATGCAACACTGACCCCAGCTGCAATTCGGTTTTGTGCGACTTCGGCCTGCTTGGCTTGTCCTACCTGTTTGACCTGACGGTCTTGCCGTGTCTCGAGGTGCCCGGTATTCAATTGGTTCTTATCAACAGTGCGAACAACAACGTTGTCCTGAACCGGACACTAACCAAGTCCGGCATTGATTATATCAACGTGGGTGGGTTGCAGGTTCCGCTTAACGAGACAGTCATACAGTCACCGGATCAGAGCTCACTCATCGTTCAGGTGAGGTGTTTGATGTTGGCAGTAGAATTAGCAGTTGTTGATTGTTGCTAAGTGGCTAACAGTTTCTTGTTGAACTTTTTTTTTTTGTTAAAGCTAAATTATACTTTTTTTTGCCGGAAGCCCCTTGTGGAGTTGGTGCATAGATAATGCAAGCCAACTGAGTACCTGCATTAACTCATTAAAAAACCCATAATGTGAGACACATGCACACACACATGTGCACACGTATGCATTCTAAAGACATGCTAACACATGTTATCTTTCCCAACTGGCAACATTACTTTTGTAGAAAGAAGCAATGCTGTGAAGTCACCTTGAATTGTTGAATGAAATGGAGTATCAGAAGTTTTTGTGTGTTATGAGCTCAGTTGCTCTAACCCACAGCACTCTATTATTGTACATAACTTTTGTAACAACCTTCTTTTTTTTTAACTTTCACAATATCGGATTGCATGTACATACTTGACGAAACAGTCCAGTCCTTGTCTCACACACCCTCTCCCTGTCTTAAAAAGCTGTTCACTACATCCTGTGCAGACACTACACGGTCCAGTCCATGCCAGCATTATAGTGCATGTAGTCCATGCCATGCCAGCATTATAGTCCATGTAGTCCATGCTAACAGACGATCAGTCCATTCTAGAGCAGACCAGCTTTGTGTGCCAATGATACGCGTCAATTGATCTCGGCTTAATGCTGTGTCTATGGCAAGTTTTTGTACTTGTAAATCCTCTCCCTGTCTTACAAAGCCACTACCTGATTTAACCCCCCCCCCCCCCCCCCCCCCACCCTTGTCTCATATATTACATTGGGGTGGACACGTATTTCTAACGAGTCTTTTGGTGTGCATTGTAGTTGTTACTAACAGTACTACTCTATTTGTTACTAGGTGGATATATCATGCCAAAGCGTGGTCGAGCATCCGCTGCCTTCCTCGACTACCATACCCTAGACCGCTCGACGCCTGAAATAAACTGTGATGGTGATTTTAAATTCATGCCTGAGTCAAGTTGTCGACATGCACTTTAGTTTGAGTTTGGGAGGGACAGTTTGTGTTGTGTTTTGGTGAACCCTGCATTATGGTGAGTTGACTTTTCTCCAAACCATCATCAACACAAGGTTGTTTTTGTCGTTGTTTAGCTAAGTAGTTTTTTTATGATTTGATTTGTGTCGAAAGCTAAGGTATTTAATCACAGATTGGACTACACATAGCCTTCCCCTTCATTTCCCTGCAACATTCCAGATAGCCTCTGAGTGCAGTGCTGTATAAGGAACTGTAGTGGTATCTCTTGTTTCATCTACTACAGGGATAGATACCATAAACCACACATTTCCCTTTGCTGTCCTCAGCGACACCATCATGTTCAATGAATACCTTTAAATTTCCCCCCCCCCCCCCCCTCCCGTCCCATCTGTCTAGGCTCCAAGAACACTACTCCTGACTTCACAACATCATCAACTGGATCATCTTTAACAAGTAGTACAGCCTCAAGCCCAGTCAAAGGAACACGTACGTTAATGACATAATCTAATTGATGCTAATGTGAATATTGTCATAATTATTATTTTTCCCCTTTAATATTTGCAGAGAGCAGCAGTCAGCGTTCTCTCACTCAGATAGTGTTGCCCGTGGGCGTAGTGGGTGGAGTGCTGGTGATCGTGGTGATGGTGGTATTGGCTGCAGCCGTGGGCTATTTCATTTACACCAAAAAGAAAAATCGACCTTATGGATTCCAGCGGATGTCGTTTGATGAAGTAAAGCAAAAAGACTAATCCCACCATCATCATCATTGATTTTATTTATTCACATTTCTTATCTATCAGTATGCCATGTCGGGCAATTCACAATTTTGGAACTTTTATTGTTATGCTTTTTTTTTTTAATACAAATTATCTGACCTCCAACCTGAATTTTAGGAATGTGGCTGCAGCAGCCTGTATTGCATCACTGCGGCAAGCTGGGGGCAGTACCCACTGGGCACACAGTCTAAATCTGCAGCCCATGAATAATCATATCAGTTTGTACAGTTCATAACAACTAAGTTCCTGCATACCCACTATGTAAAATGAGCCGGTTGGGACTGGGTAAGGAATAGCAATTCTAAATGTGATTAAATACCAACAAGTGAGAAATCTGACTAAAAAAGTTCTGCTTTTATGTGAGTGCTCAAAAATCATTAATGCACTTCAAATATAGGGAAGTTTGTTTTCTTTAATTCGTTGTTTTTAACAAAATCAAAAATAATTAAATACCTATACCTAGCAGTTCAGACTGCCACCAGGGTCGGTCTATAACCAATCCCCTGCCTCTTGCTCATGTAACTAATAGCTCCTCCTAACCACCCAGGGGTGTCCAGGAAGTTACAGATGCAACTAATATTTTAGTTATCAGAGATGCAGGTGAACATAAGGTGAGACTAACTCAAGAGTGAGTGGACTAGCTATGTGTAGCCAGCCCCACCCACGGGTGATACATAAATATAATGTGAAGTGTCAAGTGCATGAATAATGCACTGTCAATTCATTCAGTGGGCGGTGTCCTACAGTATACTAATGACATATCTTAAAATGGTGTGAAATATTTTCCTTGGTGCTTTCATACTCCCGAGTGCATTTTTGTGATCAGGAAAACTCCCACACATGCCATGCTATTTATTATGACATGTAAGTGTGATGACCTCTTGCAAATGCTGAAAGCAATAAGTAATCAGCTATAAGAGGATTTCAGCTGCATTAATCTTAATTTTTTTTTTTTCCCCCATAAGCGGGTGCAGGCAGGCAGCAGTGAGAGGGAGCATGTGATGAGCTATTCATTTGGCACACGTGTCAGGGATTGTGCAGTGATAAAAAAATCCAGCTTGTGTCGACAAAGTATTATAACTTATGCTCACCATCACAACTAGCTATATAGCTGATTCAGTCATTATCTCGGCTGAAATAATTATAATAACAGCAGTTTTTAACAACAGCTAATATATAGCAATAATCTTGCAAGATCTTAAAAATAAAATAAAAATTTTTTAAAAGATCTATCTTTCAAGAACTTCCAAGGTTTTGGAATGCTTTCTTGCATAATCTTACTTCAAGATCTTGCATTATCTTACAATAAAATTGCAGTAAGATATTTTAATGATCTTACACATCATATTTTAAGATCTTTCAATAATTATGCATGAACTATCAATAAGAATTTAGTAAGATTTTGTGGGATCTTACAAATAATTTATAAGAAATAGCAAGGCTTTGGAATACCTTGCAATAAAATTATAGCAAGATCTCTTGAGATCTTACTCTTTTCTTACATCAAGATCTTACACTTTTTTGCACCAGAATCATGCGCAATAAGAATTTATAAGAATTTGTATTCTTAAATCAAAATGGTGTGACTAATTTGCAGATCTATGATCTATACAAACCATTGCTACATAATTTTTTTTCCCCGAGAATCACATTCTTTTTTAAGTCAATGTAGACGTAACAAGCAGACAAGCATATCTAATTAAAACTTAAATTTATATATATAAGATAAATTTAAGCTTAATTATATATACATTATTTGTTGTTAAAATGGAGATAAGCTGCTATTATTATAGATATATATAGCTATGCTAAGAAATATGTCACAGAATGTATTTGAATAACTAAAATGCTGTTCAGACGTCATCCTGCCTCCAACCCTTGTTAACATCACACCCATCCTGACTAAGCAAACCAAAATATAAATAATCAACTACATCTGGTCTGAGGACAAAAAATGTATGCACGGCAAGAAAGTCTAATGATTGCATTGAACATTGTAAATATTATTGTTATTGCCTAGAATGACTTTGCAGCACTTTTTAGACTTCAAGAAGGGTTCTTTCCCTGTAGTAGGAGTACCAAAGAAGTAAGGTTACATTGTGAGTGACAGGAAGACGTAATTGTAGTCTAAACATCAAAGCATACTAGGAGGGACTCCCAAACCCACGTATAGACAAGCATGTATTCCCATAGCTATAAGAATGTCTATTTGCTATTTTTAGTCCTATTATGATGAAGTTTGGGTACTTGCCCTAACAAAGGAGGTTTATTTGGAGTAATTACTGCTTCCAGCCACATAGGGAATATAATATGTTCCTGTGGTTTGTGCAATGTAAGTATAAGCTGGGTTTCAGATTAAGACTATAATGATTG
>WLWD01001009.1_pt1 | contig 67130 bp, 68 predicted proteins | sample 6712731 | NCBI WGS metagenome assembly WLWD01 (sample SAMN12718690, study PRJNA576275) | sponge metagenome | isolation source: marine sponge | host: Mycale hentscheli | place: New Zealand: South Island, Marlborough, Capsize Point | collected 2014-11-01 | reverse complement strand
TTTTCTCCTGAATTTCTCGCACCCACACTAATGTTTACGTTTTAACCCTTAACTGCACAGCCATACATTTTAAAGTGTAATTTTCAAAAATACTTTTAAACGCGATCACTGGTGCTCCCGGAGTTTTCCAAAGTTACCACTCGGCAAACCAAGTTAAATTTATAGTAGAACCACTTCAAGATGCAAATCTGAAAAAAAAAAATTTTTTAAGTATCAAAATTATTAAAAATGCTCAATGTTTCATCGCTGGCACTCACCAGATCTGAACTCAGCACAAAAATGGGTCTAGAAAAGTTAATCAAACTTACTTTATATCCTACAACAAGGTTATTGGTGCTCTAGCCTGGACTATGTAATTAGATTTTTTTTCCTCTCCCTCGTATATTGTGTAGGATGGCGGCCAAGAAAGCGTTGGTTTAAAGCACGTAACATTGATGGTGACGTCATCATATCTGTGGTGAGTGTCATTCTAAATGCACACGGTCATGCCATATGGACCATGTGTATATATATAATACATATACAATATAATATCTATTAGGTAAAAGAGTCCAAGCATTGTCAATTGAACTTGAAGAAGGACATAGCAGTGATTAATGAGGAATTGTTGCCAAAGATCATGGTGAGTAATTGCCAACATCACTTCAGTTTGTAAGAGTGAACTTACAGTCAAATCAGATGACAATTGATGGACGTACCAGAGGTGATTTCCAGATATTAATCTTTTCACCTGTAATTATGGTGACCAGTTGGTAACATGAAAAAAATTATGAATATTTTTTCCTTGTCTGTAAGACATTTAGAAAGTAATGAATTTTTATAGCAAGTTAAGACGAAACTATTCACTTTTATGTAAAAAAGGTGATATTTCACTCTCAAGTTGTATTTTCACTTGCCTTGTGACAATACGTACATGTGCTTGTGAAATATCTCTCCATATTGTACAATGACTCATGCAAAAGTATTGTAACATACACACATATATATACTAGAGGTGTGCTTGAGCACAAATGGCGAGCGAGCCTTAAACTACACTATTGTTAAACGATTGATTTTAACAACTAACACTCGAGCTACTAAAATAAAGTCTAGTTCTTAAATTAAGTATATGCGGTAAAGGGGTTTCAATGCCATAGTAACCGCTCCCCGCAACTGTTTGAATTGAAAAAGAAGCAACAAAATCAAGTCACGTTATTTAAAATTTTCTTTGTGATATTCTTAATAGTAGTTGTAACGCACAATACTTTCACACAACTGAACATGCCTACGCAAGACTTACCTTAGTGGTTCATCTAGTGGACAATGAATTTTCAAGTAAATACTGATGCCCTACGCAAGGCTGTAGCTGGGGCGTCATCAACCTACACAATTTCACTTCCCTCAGAGAGAATTTGGTGAGTCTTCGGTAGTGTTGCGTTCATTTCAACCCAATTATTTTAAAGGTGGCCCTGGTTCCACTATAAGGAAGAGGGAGACTTGGCCTTTTGTTTCACTTGCATGACAGCCTTTAGAAATAAGCACCTTCATGCTGTTTCCAATAAAGAGCAATCTTTCATTTCAACTGGATTTAGCAATTGGAAGGATGCCAGTAAAAAGTTTAATAAGCATCAAGATAGTCATTGTCACAAAGAAGCTGTACTGAAAACCACAGCTACTGTGCATGTGAGTGAAATGTTGTCGTTTGGATTAGCAAAGGAACATTTGGAACAAAGAAAATGTTTCTTAAAGGTGCTTTCTAGTGTGCGTTTTTTTATCAAGACTAGGCCTAGCACTTAGAGGTGATGGTGATGAGTCTGATTCTAACTTTATGCAGCTAAGTAATCTGCGTTCTGAAGATGATGAAAGGATTTTAGATTGGATAAAGAAAAAAACGGATAAGTACACCTCACCACAAATGCAAAATGAAATGGTTAAAGTTATGGGTTCATGAATTCTTCGAAAGATTGCTTCAAATATTAGAAGTTCACTATTTTATACCATTATGGTGGATGAATAAAATTGTATCTTCGTACCACTAGCTATGACCCAGCAGCGACTCAATCATTTGATGATTCTACATGTGAAACTGACAATTTATATCTTGTTCAAGTAGCAAATGATTTTATTGATGGCAATGATCATAGAAAGAAATTGTTTGGAATTGAAGTTTAGTGAAGTTTGGGACGGGGTCGAACACGGAGCGAACACAAAAATGTGGGAGGGTTGAAGTACAAAATGACATAAGTACGTCCACAAACTAGCAAATATCCCCGATTTTCAACTGTGTTACCCCTGAGAGTGTCTCACTCCTCACTCGCCAATAATATATAGTACTTATTACATGAGTCAAGTGTGATATGGCAAATTCATGAGCAGGCTAATTTATTTTCACCGAGCCAGAGGCAAGAAATAAAGCCTGAGAGTGAAATATCTAAAAGGTAGCTGTAAAAACCCAGAAAATTGAAAGTTTGGCAGTTGTGAAATATAGTGAGTTATTTCACTGGTAGGGTACCTAAAGATTATAATTGTGAAGATATCTAGGGTGGAATAAATATATATATATTTATCCCTTAGAGTCGGTACCTCCAGCCTGTGTTAGAGATAAAGCATTATGAGGATGAAGGTCTAGTGCTGGTGGTGCACCCATTTCATAAACTGGGGTCTCTCAGGGATTACATGCACCAGGTGAGTTAAAAAATTGAATGGTTTTGATCACTAAACAAAAAATAATAATTGCAGGAACATTTTAAAAAATAATTATTAATTACAAATGAGGTTTATGAGATGGCCTGCTGGTCTCTCTTTCTGTGGGGAGGGATGGGCTGACCACAAGGCAGGGAGAGAGAGAGAGAGAGGGGGGGAGAGAGGGGGGAGAGAGAGAGAGAGGAGGGAGAGAGAGAGGGAGGAGAGAGAGAGAGGGGGGTTGCATTTTATGTTATGAACAATTAGACTGAGGTTTCATTATCATTACATCATTTCCTTATATTGTGAGTTAAAACTGAAGTGAACAGAAATAACAGTTATGGGCCAGAGCGGAGGAAGCTACTAGAAGAAGGTTTAATGATAATTCCCAAAAGGCTTTGTCAAACTATTTTAATGGGAATCAGTACTCCTCAACTTTACCTTGTCACCTCCTGTGAAACTCCCAAGGATGTGTGGGACACACTTTGCAATCATTTTGAACAAAAGACATTAGCTAACCAGTTTTTGAAGAAAAAAATATTTTCGCAAGGAGATGGTGGAAGGAACATCTATTCAAAGGAGATAAAAGAGCTAACAGGTAAGTTAGTATCGATTGGTGCAGCTATATCTGAGGAAGATCAGGTGGTTACTTTACTAGGGAGTCTACCCTCAAGCTATTCCACTATTGTTACTGCACTAGAGGCCCGTGTTGATGATATCAGCCTGGACTTGGTACAGCAAGCCCTTGTTCATGAAGAGCAAAAGCAAAAGGATGTCTTAAAGATGAATGCCTTACCAGATAAGGCTTGAAAGCAGGAGACCGACCTCGTAGACCACCTGTATGCTGGCACTGGCCAGAGACTGGTCACATTCAGAGATTTTGCCCGAAGAAAAATCTCATAAGGCCTCTACTGCAGAAAGATGTGTGAATGAAACGTCGATGAAATAGGAAGTTTCCTGCTTTTGGTGATTCACAAAGCAAGAGAAATGGATTGTGGATTCTGGTGCTAGCAGTCACATGACATACCAAAACATTTACTACATGATTATCATGATTTTGACGAGCCAGAGAAAGTTGGGTTAGGTGATGGTCATTTATGTTATGATCCTGCTAATTAATTGTGTCAAATGCTATTTATTGTTTGTTTGTATATTGTGTTTTAGAGTATTCCAACTAAAAGTTGGTCTGAGAAGTACAGCTCAGCGTCCTGTACTCCTTTACCCACTTATATGGTGGCAAGACTTGGTCGGCAAATACTTGAGGTACTATAGCCTATTATTATTACTAGTGATGTACTTGAGCACAAATGGCGAGCGAGCCTAAAGACTATACTATTTTTATAAATGATTTTGACTTCTAACACTGAAGCTACTGAAAATAAGGTCCAGTTTTTTAATTTCGCATACACGGTAAAGGGATTTCAGTGCCATAGTAACAACTCTCTGCAGCTGCTTGAATTGAAGGGGAAAAACAACAAAACAATACACGTTATTTAAAAGTTTTTTTTGTGATATTCTTTAGATAAGTAGTGGTTGTAACACACAATGCTTTGACACAACTGGATATGCACCTACACAGACTTACCTTCGCAGTATTCAAGTAAATTCTGTTGCGCACGGCTTATAACCATGACAAAGAGCGCATTGACTTACCACCGCCACTAACTCGAATAGAAATGGGAGTCCCTTAAGTTTTCAAGTTTTAACTGCACCCGCAAAAGAATTCAAAACGGTAAACAATTCAATTTCTAGGGTGATACGTGTACTGATCGCTAAACCAGAGGATTCTGTTTAGTGCAATTTGGGAGGGGGTCGACCACACAACTAACACAAAAACGCGAGGGTCAAAGTACAAAATGACATACGTACGTCCAAACATATATACAAATAAACAAACATCCCCGATTTTCAATTGTGTTACCCCTGTAAGTGTCTCGCTCGCTGCGCTCGCTCGCCAATTATTATTATTATTATTATTATTATTATTATTTTATTATTTATTATTATCACTAGCAAGTACCCCACCATATAGTGGCGTTTATGTGCAAACTAGGAATTATGACTGGATTACATCACCTCACTCATTCTCTCACTTACTTACATCCACACATCACCCGTCGTCATCGTTACTGACAACCCTTTATCAAACAGACTCAGCTAATGAATTATTCATGAATACACACCGTCGTCATCGGCGTTACTGACAGACAAGCTAATCGATTATTATTATTATTATTGATTGATTGCTATTATGTTCTTCATGCTCTTTACGATGACACTTTAATTTGCCACTTTTTAATTTTGGCTTATTTTTGAGAAAACGAGAGAAAAGGCAGACACTACAGCGAGTGCTGCTATACTGTCAAAGAGCTTTATAAAGTGTGGGTCAGTCCCAGGAGCGTAGAATGACTGATTCTAAACCTCATGCTCATAAAAAGGCCCTTGAAACTCCTGAAGAATCCTGGAGTTGATGCCGTAAAATTTAAATTCACAAAAGGAACAAAACTATTATTGTTGCAAAATGAAAACCTAAGAATTGTGTTAGTCAACTTCTTTTGCAAATTATTGCATTTCTTAATTAATGCTGAGCCTATTTTTCTGTAAAAAGAGTCTGCTCGCTCGCCATGCATTTGCGCTATTCGAGCGCACCACTAGTAATAATATGATGATGATAATTAATAGTAGTAGTAGTAGTAGTAGCAATAACTTGTGAATTGTAAAGAGCGTGGAGGACATACTAATCATCATCATCGTCATAATAACTAGAGCACTAAGAGTGCAAACCCGACAGAAATTACATCTAACTGATTAGGCATGAAGAGTTAACAATAACAGAATTACCTGAATAAACTTAGAAAGCAGTGGCAAAGAAGCGCAGCTTGACAAAGACTTCACAATTGTTTCAAGAAGAGAGTAGCTATAAACGTTTTGGTTGAAACAGAGTTACGTAAGGCAGTGCAGCAGGATTCTCCACGCTCGTTAATTGAAAAATACTGGAACTGTGAACGCTTTACCTAACTTACGTAATTAGAAGCGCGGGCAAAATATTTTGACGTACGTATACATACATACATATTGTATTATATCTGAAATCTCAGCTTCGCTCGCTCGCTGAATTATTATCATTGTGATTGTCATTATGATGATGATGATTAAGATTATTGTCCTCTTAGCATTCACACATTATGTTTGTAAATCTATTCATTATCTACACCCTGGGGGAATTTTCATCACTCACTTTAATATATTTTCAGGCTGTCTTTAGTTTGCATGAGCTGAACTTGACGGTGATTGGTCACATACATGCTGGCAATGTATTTGTGGATGGAGAATGCTTTTGTCTTGGAGGATATGAGAACACGCTACTTGGGTACAAGATGAAACAACTATTCCATGACTGCGAGAAGTGGGTAGACCTCATCATGTTTGGTAGGTTCTGCTTAAAAGGAATGTTTATTGGGATGTTAATGCCTGTGGTTTCCATAGGTCATCTCCTATTTGAAGCAGCCTGTGGATATACGTTAACTACTGTTGAGCCTTCTGAGGAAGACTGGAGAAAAGTGACAGATCGTCGTGTGCTAAGTGCACTGAAATTAATCTTCCAAGTTGATGATCAAGGATGCTTCACTTCCACGATGGAAAAGGTAAGGTGTAGCCAAGGAGTAAGGAATGTGGTGTAGCTTGGCCACATTGGTTAATGTTATGCGTTAACCACACCCCTAAAGATAGGGAAGTACAGGAACAATTAAGCGGTTGATACGTATGAGATATGACATTCTACAGAATATTTAACACTCACGATTGCTGGTCGTCATGACAGCAAAACAAGTTAGTCATGACGTTTGACAAAATATGTGACTAGTGATTATAGAGTCATTCTATAATCCGTTCATAGGACATTCACACTTCTATACACAGATAACTTACAGGTGGCTTGATTTACAGCCCATGAATGGATGTTGGTTTGTATACCCATTGTGATGATTGTGTAAACAGTACCAGTTTATTTTCACTCAATCATCACACCTAGGGACCACTGGTCTCAAATGACTATGTCAACAGGAATGATAAGTTAAGTTACAACTTGTCATTTTTTCTTATAACATGCCATAGGGATCTAAAAACAGTTTATTGCTACAGGTGGTGACCCATGAGCTCTTCAAGGACGTAGGTGTCCTGTACTGTAAACGACGTACTAGCACCAAAGGCAGTGTTATAAGCCGCTTTCTTAAAGGAAAGAAAGGGGGAAAGCCACAGAGTAAAGGCCTCAAGAAAGTCATGAAGAAAGTGAATGAAGCAATGTATTAAAGGAGCAAGAGCTGCAAAATGCAGTAACTTGGTCCAGATGAGCGTGTTTTTAACTCCCTAAATGTGCAGTGTTTTAGCCACTACTTTCAATTCATTTGTGTACATTTGTACTTACCACTACATGAGATTTCTTCCTGTGTGCCATTTGTGTTCCAATAATATTTTTTACATAAAGTAATGAAATAATTATAACTATTCTTTTATGAAACTTATTCACAGCTTCAATGGCTATCATTATTCTCGATTGCTTTTATCATGCATGCTGCATGTCCATATTGAGATGGGAGTTGTAAATTAACTATCAAGTAGCGCTAAATATGCGTCTGACACTCCAGCTATAAGCATCAAATTAAAATTTTCATGGACGTGTAAAGTTGGGTAATAGCTGATGAGTTTGCACACTATTGTGTTCACCGTGGCTGGCTGCTAGAAATAATTACATACAGATTTTTTGTTTTGTTTTTTACTTTTTGTCCAAATTATAATATTTCTCTGGGTTGCCCATACCATCACTGAAGAAGACTTGTCAGAGTTGAAATGTCTGTTTGTGGACTTACACCATACCCTAAAGTTTAAATTCAAGCTAAGTTAATGGACCACTAACAGACGTGATGGTCCATCAACATAGTCTTGAAATTACCTGTACCACGTCAAAGAATGACTTCATAATCATATAAGTTTAAATTTATTTATACATAACACATGAGTTTATGCTTTTAATTTTAATCGAAATGCAAATACTTAAAAAATCACTCGGAGCTAAGACCAGCTCACTTCCTTGCTACTAACAACAAGAAGTTAATTATTATAATAGTCCCTAACTGTTCAGTACTAGAAGATAGTTGGTATGAACACAAAACAAACACGGTATGGGGGCGTGGCCATGTTGGGGGTGTGGCCTCACTGTCTGAAGTGGTACTTGATGTAGGGTACATCAGCATCGTTGTCGTCTTTATCAGAGCACACAATGTCCAGCACCAGGTTCTTCAGGTGAGGCTCGAGTGGCTTCTTTGTGGCCTCTGCACACACCTCAGACACTCTGCAACAAAACAAACCTTCATAACACAACCACAACCTTCAGTCAGACATGCAGGAAGAAAGAGAGGAAGGAGGCGCAAAACAAACAAACATGATGCTAATTCCACTCGGGGTTCAATCTAAAAGGAGGGAGGGGGAGGGGGAAGCTTTTTGTTCACAATTCTCAGCCTCCTCCACTCTGCCCCCCAATATGCGGATGTTGTATGCACTACACAATTAAGCTGAATCCAAAAATACAGCACTTAGCTCACAAATAATTTCAACTTTAAATATATCTTTCTTTCTTTTCTTTTGCCTTTCAACTAGAGGGTGGTGGACTTGCACAAACTGTCAATACTCAGTCAGAAAACAAACACATAGCACTAAGCTCATATGAATAATTCAGGAGAAAGGGGAGGGAGAGCAAAACAGTAAAAGAGAGAGAGAAGGTTTCAATCATTTCCAACTCACGGTTTAGCCATCCTGGCCTTGACCTTGTCTTTGTTCATGAAGAAAGAGTACATGAGAGCCACGTCAAAGGAGAGCATGTTAATGGACAGCTGGTGCTTCTCTGAGAAATAGTCCATGAACTGCTGGAGAGTCATCTCACCGCCATCCTTACCCACTCCCACACCTTCCACCTCAAACCTGTCCCACAGGGTCCATTCCTTGTCCAGGTACTAACAAACAAACAAACACACACGCAGACACACATTTTAAAGGGTAGGCCCAGTTTAAAAAATTTCCCCCCTTATTCTAAATGCCTCCAAAGTCTTCTCCCCGGGATGCCTGAACACTGTGCTGTGCTTGCAGATTTAACAGAACTTAAAAACCAGCATTTATAAAATAGAATGCCGATGATGTCAACAGGCAACTGGAGACATCATCAGCCATAAAACCATACAAATCCATTGCCTCTCTCTTCTCATCTCTTGTATGTCTAGCATTAATTTAATTTGTGTTGACATCTCATTCTGTTTCTCTTAGCCCATCCTTCTGTGCCGTTCTAGCGTTTAGGTCAGTCTCCTGCCTTGCAAGGTCTGATAGTCATTGAATGACAGCAACTTTCAATTCTCTATCGTACGTGCTACTACATGCCATGCATATATCAACATGTGTTCCACTGGCTAGAATCTGAATACCCTTGATAGTGTCCCACACGAACATCTTAAAATCTATATTCTACCACAAAAACAATCCTAGCAAGCAACTTCTATGTGGGAAGGAAAGAAAAAAAAGAAGAAAAAAAAGGAAAAAAAAGAAAGAAAAAAAGGGAAAACTCTCACCACTCGTGGCATCACTAAACATTGTGCCAATTTGTGCATATATATAATATAATAAACACAATCTACAATCACTTTACTAAATTACAAACTCCAGTGTCCCCAATCTCATATTAGAGCATACCTTGTTCTTAGGAGCAGGAATAGGCTCAGAAAATCCAAAGAAAGGCAAGGCCAAGTTGATAAACCCGTTCTTGTATGTTTCAATCTTCTTACTGCCTTGAGCCAGCTTAACAACATTAAGAAAAACAATTGGATAAACAAACGGAACAAGTCATAGCTTTTCACAGTACGCCCACAAGTAGTATTCATGTGGCGCGTGCTACTATTCTCTCCTACCTTGTACAGCTCCAGACAGACCAGTCCCACCACCAGTGAAGTTGTGGTGGCCACAGCTGGAATAATCTTGCCAGCAATACCCTTACTCTAAACACACAACAAGTAAATCAATGGATGATTATATTAATAAGTCATCACTTGACGGAGTAAATCCCTCTAGTATGTGTGTGTGTTTGTGCCGTACCTTGTGTCTGTCGGCAGTAGGGATACTGTAATTGGTGGCACGAAGGTTAGAGGCCGCCACGATGAAGTCCAAGTGATGATTGCTATCATCATCCTACAATCACATATGTACAAACACGCGATGATATAAAAAGGGTGCGCCTGTGTCTCCTATTTACGTAATGGGGAAATATCAATCAGAAATTTCCAATTATCCTCGCTGTTACAGTCTGGCTAACTAATACGTAAAGTGCACCGTACATAAAAACATTCTTAAAACCGTGTCAAATTAACAATATATTAACTAACTGAGTGGTTGCGTTGGATCTTACCTTCTCAAACTCTGCTGGTTCCATTTTGAAGTCTGGAAATTTATTCTTTGGAGGAAGATTAGCAATGAGGTCGTCAATATCCAAGTCACCTATACCTACACACAGACACACACACACACACACACACTAGTATTTCCAACCCCTCATGTTCAGGACTTCATATATGTTAGCTAGTTATATAACCACCCTTTACCCAATGTCCCGAGACTGTACAACCTAGTGCTGCTATAGTCACATCTCTCACCACTAAACCACTTCATCTCTCTCTCACCTCCACTCGACTCCGCTGCCTTGGCCTCTTCATCATTGGTGTGAATGACAACGCCTGACCTGGGCACAAACTTCTTCACCGACACCTTACTAGCCATGTCCACCATATCCTTCCTGGAACACTTGACTGCACCAAATACAATGAACACATGCACACATACAGTGGATGGATCAATACTGTGGGGTAACACATGCACACATACAGTGGATTGATCAATACTGTGGGGTAACACATGCACACATACAGTGGATTGATCAATACTGTGGAGTAACACATGCACACATACAGTGGATTGATCAATACTGTGGGGTAACACATGCACACATACAGTGGATTGATCAATACTGTGGGGTAACACATGCACACATACAGTGGATGATCAATACTGTGGGTAACACATGCACACACATACAGTGGATGGATCAATACTGTGGAGTAACACATGCACACATACAGTGGATGGATCAATACTGTGGGGTAACACATGCACACATACAGTGGATTGACCAATAATGTGGGGTAACACATGCACACATACAGTGGATTGATCAATACTGTGGGGTAACACATGCACACATACAGTGGATTGATCAATACTGTGGAGTAACACATGCACACACATACAGTGGATTGATCAATACTGTGGGGGTAACACATGCACACATACAGTGGATTGATCAATACTGTGGAGTAACACATGCACACATACAGTCGATTGATCAATACTGTGGAGTAACACATGCACACATACAGTGGATTGATCAATACTGTAAAGTAACACATGCATACACATACAGTGGATTGATCAATACTGTGGAGTAACACATGCACACACATACAGTGGATTGATCAATACTGTGGGGGTAACACATGCACACATACAGTGGATTGATCAATACTGTGGGGTAACACATGCACACACAGTGGATACAATACTGTGGAGTAACACATGCATACACATACAGTGGATTGATCAATACTGTGGAGTAACACATGCACACATACAGTGGATTGATCAATACTGTGGATTATTAGGTACTGAACAGAGCCTGATAACTGTTGCCACATAGAAAATGCATTAAACTAAACAGGATGTGGCTTAGGGCAATATTTTTCCATATCACCTGTGTTCATAGTTATTACGTTGGGTTATTACGTCCCCCTAGGTAAATTTCTTGTTACCAAGGTATTGCCATGAGCAGTACCAAATAAATTTATTATCCATTGGATACCCGAGAATATCACTCGTCTGATTGGCGGTATTTAAGCTCGTGCCTGCGGCACTCGCGTAAATACTAAGCCAACAGACTCGTGATATTCTCCTGTATCAAATGAATAATTATATATGTACACATGCACACATACCGTGGATTGACATACTGTGGGGTAACACATGCACACATACCGGGATTGATCAATACTGTGGGGTAACACCACACATACAGTGGATTGATCAAACTGTGGGGTAACACATGCACACATACAGTGGATTGATCAATACTGTGGGGTAGTAACACATGCACACATACAGTGGATTGATCAATATGGGGGTAACACATGCACAAATACAGTGGATTGATCAATAATGGGAGTAACACATGCACACACATACAGTGGATTGATCAATACTGTGGGGGTAACACATGCACACACATACAGTGGATTGATCAATACTGTGGGGGTAACACATGCACACATACAGTGGATTGATCAATACTGTGGAGTAACACATGCACACATACAGTGGATTGATCAATACTGTGGGGGTAACACATGCACACATACAGTGGATTGATCAATACTGTGGAGTAACACATGCACACATACAGTGGATTAATCAATACTGTGGAGTAACACATGCACACACATACAGTGGACTGATCAATACTGTGGGGGTAACACATGCACACATACAGTGGATTGATCAATACTGTGGAGTAACACATGCACACACATATAGTGGATTGATCAATACTGTGGGGGTAACACATGCACACATACAGTGGATTGATCAATACTGTGGGGTAACACATGCACACATACAGTGGATTGATCAATACTGTGGAGTAACACATGCATACACATACAGTGGATTGATCAATACTGTGGGGTAACACATGCACACACATAGTGGATTGATCAATACTGTGGGGTAACACATGCACACACATACAGTGGATTGATCAATACTGTGGGGTAACACATGCACACACGTACAGTGGGTTGATCAATACTGTGGAGTAACACATGCACACATACAGTGGATTGATCAATACTGTGGAGTAACACATGCACACATACAGTGGATTGATCAATACTGTGGGGTAACACATGCACACATACAGTGGATTGATCAATACTGTGGAGTAACACATGCACACATACAGTGGATTGATCAATACTGTGGAGTAACACATGCACACATACAGTGGATTGATCAAGACTGTGGAGGAGCACATGCACACATAAAGAGGATTGATCAATATGTGGACGTGAAGTAGTAACAATGCATACACATACAGTGGAATTGCCAATACTGTGGAGTACACCATGCCACACATACAGTGGATTGCTCAATACTGTGGAGAGTCAAACCCTCATGCACCACATACAGTGGATTGATCAATACTGTGGAGTAACCAGGCACACATACAGTGATTCGATCAATCTGTGGAGTAACACATGCACACATACAGTGGATTGATCAATACTGTGGGGTAACACATGCACACACATACAGTGGATGGATCAATACTGTGGAGTAACACATGCACACACATACAGTGGATTGATCAATACTGTGGAGTAACACATGCACACATACAGTGGATGGATCAATACTGTGGGGTAACACATGCACACACATACAGTGGATTGATCAATACTGTGGAGTAACACATGCACACATACAGTGGATTGATCAATACTGTGGGGTAACACATGCACACACATACAGTGGATGGATCAATACTGTGGAGTAACACATGCACACATACAGTGGATTGATCAATACTGTGAGGTAATTCAATGACATGCTGTCAATCTATGAGTGGTATAGTCTCAATGTACATGTCCATGCATGTCCATGCATGCTGCCTCCAGTCATTGCTAACAGTTCTATTGTAAACTCATGAACACATGCCACGTTCATGTACGTAAATGCACAGTATGACGTGTTACCTTTGATGCCGTAGTTCTTAGCAAACAGGTACGTGGCCGCAACAACAAAATCAGCGTGGAGCTCATCATCTGGTTGGAAGTCGATGACTTGAGGGCATCTTTTAGGACCAGACCAGAATGGCTGCCCCGAGCTAGTCAACTGCACAACCACAACAACAACCACAACAACATATAGTATTGGATAAGCTGTCTAACTGATCTAAGTTACTTGGACAGAGACACCAACCACACTGCATTCTCGAGCCTAAGGCGATTAAACTCCCAGTGAACTACTATATGTGGTGAACAGTCAGATAGCCAGGAACAATCTCTCATGAGTGATTCCCACCCTAAGGAGCTCCTGACCAGTGACTAACAAAATATGTTTCTCACAACACCTTCAATTATCCAAACACTTCAATTATCCAAACACTTCAGTTAACTGAACACACAAAATCTAATAGTAGCACGTGCACACACAAAGAATTGCTTGACCACGCCCCTTCATTACAGTTTTACAATATATTTCCTATGCCGTTCAGTTATCTGAATATTTCAGTTATACAAACACATGTCCCAACATGTTCAGATCACTAGGAGTCCTACCGTACATGCCCACACCTACAGTAGCATGTGCTACTATTACCAGTGTATTAATGAGACAGCAGTGGCCTGACTCACGTGATCTGGAGGGAAACTGTGCAGGAGTTGGGCGATGGTGTCGTAGAAGTACTCCTGGAACAGCTTCCTAGCCCACATGACACAATCCTCTACACTAGATGGCTTCTCATGGCATAGACACTTGATGATTGTACTCACAGTACTGGTCTACACACACCACAATAATCACACAAACTCTAATACCCACTAACATACATTCAACACAAATTCCCTCCCCACCAAAGACACATACCGTACGGCTAATCTGAGCACTGTAACTCACCCCAGTGTAGCCTTGCTGCTTGCGCACCTTCTCCAGGAAATCAGAGTTCCTTCAACACACACACACACACGGAGAGAGAGGAACCAGTAAACAAACAAACAAACAAACCAGCAACTAATAATGCAATAACTAAGTAATATTGAAATATTGTGTTATTTCAGTATTTCTATTCTTCTGCAAAAGTTTAATCTAGGTTTCAATTCCATGACAACACAGCATAGACAAACAAGACACCCCCCCCTCTCACTCCCCCCCCCCCTCCCACGTCACATACTGCAGGTAGTCATTGACGTAATTGGCGGGCTGAGTGAACAAGCCCTCAAACGTGTCTCTGGCCCACTGCAACGTGTGTTCAATGGCATTGGGGAAGTTCTTGAGAGTACAGATTGGAGTCTCCTTCTCTGGGGGATCCTGGGATGACCCGTAGCTCTCCGTCACGTGAGGGATCACCACCTGGACGTTGCCCTTTGTACCCAGAGTACCGGACTCTAGCAGCGGCTTGCAGTAGTAGACACAACGACGGTCCATGTACAACCCTGGGTTGAAATGGGAGGAGTTATAGAAGTGGGAGGGGCATAATAATTATAGGTGTACAAAAGAAGCTACAATGACCAGCACAATGAGAGTAGTTTTGGGTCAAAATAAATATGCACCCTATAACAGAACTCTTTAATTGACAACTCGTGTTGTAGTCATTACTACTATTATCATTACTATTGTTGAGGCCTAAAGCCTTCAGAGACTTGTATTTAACCCATTAGCTATTCATATTCACTCGTCATTTTCTTATACGCACGCTTCAATTATTACCATCGATGTCAGTCGTCAAGCTTTCTGCTTATATTCTATGAGTTTATCCTAGTTACGTTCAGTTCGTGAAATTATAATTGTTAAGTATTCTCTACTTTCACATTTACAACTATTATCATCGTCATCATCATCATCATTGTTGATATTTCACCCTAGCAACTCCACCCACTCACTGGCATCCACATTGTCCAGTGCATTGGCCACTCCATCCAGAGCTTCAAAGAAAGTGTCATCATACGTAGACTCCGACTCCCTGCCCACTCTGTTCTGGTGGGCCACTGCATTCACTGCAGGATTCATAGTCTTCATAGTCTCCACTGCTGTAGTGCTCTTGGGTTTCTACAATAGCACACACACACACACTCACACTCCTAATAACCCCAGTGACATTTAGTTCATTTAAACCTTTCGACGCCGTAGCCGCATATATGCGGGCAAGAAAGGTCCTCATTCCCTGAATTAAAAAAAAAATTCGATTTTAGATTAAACCGTTATTTCTTTTTTTATATGTACAGCAAGCATTGTACTTCCTTTTAAAAAATATTGAACCCGTATGGGCAGGTTACGGTTTTTTTTATAATAGTCTGAAAACGGAGATCGAGAATTATTTTTGGGACCGAGAATTTTCAGGACGCCGAGCGCGCAAATTTTTTGTTGCGTACGGACTTCAAACACTCAGAATAGAAAGTATGAAGCCTATAGAGAGTCCCTCAGCATTTTGGAAAATATGGATAGAATTTATCCTACCGGACATCAAGAACAATCGATTGGGCTAGTTCCTCGGAGTCTCCTTGAAACCTGCTGTAAGATGGACTGGTTGCAGTTCATCCTATAGCTACCTACTTTATATGCATGGCTGTTTGTTTGTGGATTTTTGTGGTTGCTTTGCGGTAGAAATTCAAAAATCAAATTCGAATTCTAAAAGTCCGCGTCAGAAGGTTTAAGGGCACATGTATTTTAAAATAACATCAAACGTGCCCGTCTAGCTGATTATCTCAAGCTCCACCTACTAGTCGAACCATGTACCTGGCTAGCATCACCTATTAATTTCTCTCTTTACCTACTGATCTTTCTCATATCCACTCACTAGCCAGCCCCGCCCACTGGCCACTCCCTTGGCACATCCCACTTCTGCATGAGTACCAAGGTTAGTCTTGGCCCTTGACTGCCTACTCTCATTAAAATAATAAAACCACACCCAATTGTTCACTGTTCAATTCAGCCACGCCCACAGCCCCACCCACTTCACTTGCCTGTATATGCCAGGGTCTGAACAGGAACTGTCTGTTGAGATTGCTCTTTTCAATGATGTCCATATCTGTCACATACACTGTCCCGCCCTCACCAGCCCCGACACCCATCATGGCAAAGTTCTTCAGAATCTCACACCCAATGGCACCAGCACCCACCTACACACACACACACAATCACATTTCATTCCATTCTGAATACAATAGCAGCTGACACACTACCACATGACACTATAGAACCATTTGATATTTAACTTAGTGAAGTTCTATACACACAATTTCACTGTTATAAGTCAAATGTGCTTCAGCACTGTTAAGGATTACACTTAATCTTCAACACAATTCATTGTGAATACAGAGACAACCGTTCCTTTAGTTCTGTTCATTAGTAGACAGCAAGCTCTCAACTGATTAACCCGTTACTCACTTCAAAGGCTCATTCTGAAAATGAATAAAACTCTTTCTCATCTGAAGTGTCCGTATCTAGTCTCGCGCACACTATCAGTAGTATACCATAACTTCAGTTGTGGAACAAAAAGGAAATTACCAATATGAACCAACTCACCACAAAATACTTGAGACCTTCCAACTTCTTCTGGAAGTCCTTGCCAAACACGGCCACCTGCCCATCGTACCTTGACCCCTGAGAGGCTGCAGTAGCCTCCGTTGGCCATGCCTCCTCATTCTCGGGCAATGCCTCCAGACAGTCAAAGTAGAACCACTGCTTAATGGGATGGAATTTACTGCTACAAGCCTAACACAACAACAACAAACATCAATACATAAAATGGAGCATTTCACAGCAAATTATTCTAACACAATAAAAACCTAAAATGTGATATTTCTTGCTGCAAGCTAAATCCCCACCCTCTTTTTTAAAATCACATATAGCTTCATCTCTGTTAGCGTATGCCGCATGAGATGGTCCTTCTGTCTGCAACCCTACCACCCTGTGGTTCTACTGCCATGGGCCTGGAAAACGGCTTACACATATGCAAGTAGATGTAAACATACACACACCAAAATTTGTCGTTCCCTCATGTTTATTATTATTAATAAAAAATTTTTTTTAGTTTTACTTGAATCCTTACCAAGGCATGAGAACTGACTGACCTTGACGACCTCCTGTGCCGTGATAGAGCCTATGACAGCCTGCATGGGGGACACATCTCCCGCACACATCTTACTGAACTTGTGCAGGAAACCCTCGTCTATCTCCTCCAACTGGACAACACAGACAGCAATGAGGGCATGTTCACAGATAAGGTCTGCCATCAAGACTTAGCACAGGCTAAAACATCACTAATAGATACCCACACAAACACTTTCCAAAAGACTTCCCTTATTAGGGGTTTGGGGAGCACTGGGATATTAACCCCTTCCCCGCCCCTGCCAAATGAAGTTGTTTTGTTGTTGTTGTTCTTTTATATATTTTTTTAATCCCTTGGTACTTTTTATGATGAATTAAATGTCTCATAAGACAATTTAGATCTTTCATTTAATCCTTTTATAAACTGCAGCACGTGTACACATCCAAAACAGCATAGCCCCACCCTCTAACACCGCCCCCCCAACCCCTTAAAAAAATCCCTACATCAAGCCCTAATACAGCTTTACTACAACACATACAATATTCCAACTGTGACCTGAAGTGTGATAACAATAACAACAGCTGATGCGCCTCACACGACACATCGAGCAATAGTTCTGTACGTAATAAACCGTACTCTGAACAACTCTTGACTGTAAGCAACTGACAACCTTTCGCACAAATACACGTAGTACGGATTGGGTATAATCGCCACTGTATTACAATCAATGCCACGCCCACCTTGTTGGCTGCTGAATTATTGATTTTCTTGGCATACTCCACAAACTTCTGTGCGTCATCATTAGAATATGGACGTGGCACTTTCCTGCCGCTACTCTCCTGCTGATAGCGATCCAGAGCCTGGAATGCGAGATGAAGGAGGCCTGGCCTGTCAAACTTAGCGAAGTCTGATATCACATGCTCTGGATCTGCCAGTGACGAGGAGAAACTTTTCTAAAGAGACAAGAATAAAGACAGACAATAACATACAGATCAATACAATGGACAGTAGAGCACTTCAAGACTATGACCAATTCTATCTGTTACAAGTTGTGACGGTGACGTTAAACAAGGTAAGACACATTGTTGGTAAAATGATAAATGATGCAACACTTAAGACTTCTAGCCCTTTCAATGTGCACAGCAGAACACCCAGCTAAACACCCAGCTAAACACCCAGTTAAACACCCAGCTAAACACCCAGTTAAACACCCAGTTAAACACCCAGTTAAACACCCAGCTAAACACCCAGTTAAACACCCAGCTAAACACCCAGCTAAACACCCAGCTAAACACCCAGTTAAACACCCAGCTAAACACCTAGCTAAACACCTACTTAAATTCTTTAAATTTGAATCGGATGGTACTAACCTAATGGTTCATAACCTCATTCTCTCCCAGTCATCATATATATATACATACTAGTGATGTGCTTGAGCACAAATGGCGAGCGAGCCTAAAGACTATACTATTTTTATATGAATGATTTTGACTTCTAACACTGAAGCTACTGAAAATAAGGCCTAGTTTTTTAAATTTAGCCTACAGGGTAAAGGGATTTCAGTGCCATAGTAACAACTCTCTGCAACTGCTTGAATTGAAGGAAAAAAACAACAACAAAACAATACACGTTTTCTTTGTGATATTATTTAGCTAAGTAGTGGTTGTAACACACAATGCATTGACATAACTGGAGATGCACCTACACAGACTTACCTTCGCGGTAGTCTAGTGGTGGGTATTTTCAAGTAAATACTGTTGCGCACGGCTTATAACCATGACAAAGAGCGCATTGACTTACCACCGCCACTAACTCGAATAGAAATGGAAGTCCCTAAGTTTTCAAGTTTGAACTGCACCCGCAAAAGAATTAAAAAAGGTAAACAATTCAATTTCTAGGGTGATACGGGTACTGATCGATAAACAGAGGATTCTGTTTAGTGCAATTTGGGACGGGGTCGACCACATAACTAACACAAAAACACGAGGGTCAAAGTACAAATGACATACGTACGTCCAAACATATATACAAATAAACATCCCCGATTTTCGATTGTGTTACCCCTGTAAGTGTCTCGCTCGCTACGCTCGCTCGCCAATTATATAAATCAGCAAGTGTGACACCTAGAATTATACCACTCTCTTTTCATCGACATCCCATACCATATGCAATGCCTGGTAAGACACCGTCACACTGCCATGGGATGTCTGGGGATCAAGTGATGGGCAAGTCAATAGCTCACTCACTACTAGAACTCCACATTTAGAAAGTCAAAAGAAACAAGTTTGAAACAAAGAGACTGACACCACCCATGCACACATTACAACACATGTCATATTAAATCCATCTCATGATCATGTGATAATCCAGCACTTACGAACTTCACAGTCAGTGGCATCTTGACCTGGGTAGCAATTCCTCCCCTCACGTAGTCGGACAGTCCCGTCGTGTCTCCAATACTGAATGTGTACGGACCCAACACCTTCACCTCACGAGGTTCACAACCATTCAACTCTGTCATTCCCTAAGAGGAAATAAAGGAAGTCCAATAGTGCATTGAAACTCTGACAAGAGGGCTATTTAACTGTATATAATACACTACACACACACACACATACACACACACTAAACAGGTATACTTTGCCGAACAAATCCTCTACTCAGAAAGAACATGTCCAAGCTAATATCCAAAGGAGCAAAAGGCATCGTGAAAGTGATGAAGAGTGAGCCATGTAGATGGAATAAATTATTGCTTCAGTCTAGTGCGACATCTCTGCACTCTTTCCACATTACAGCACACACCTCTCCCAGGACTGTATTTAATATTATTATTACATTGGGGGTGGGGGAGATTTACCCCATGAAACCTATCAGTACTAACATTTACACGAGTTTGGGGTTTGGCTGAGTTAGTTCTGCCCAGGTGTTGGGAGATTCCAACTGATGCATCATGACATCAGCACAGTTTTACATGTTTTAAGTAGTATACCAAATCCAAGGGGTCTCTGTGTACTACTACTAAACATGCACTTCATTGGACTGGATGATGCCTTACCTTTAACTGCTACACATTCCTCACTATCCTGTGCCCAAGCACACCCATTCAGAGACCACACCCACCAATAAGACATTTGCCTTACCTCCACTTCCCTGAAAGTGACGTAATCTCCGCTCTCAAAGTTATGTCTGGCTTCATCTGAACATGACACTACACTCTTCTCATCCTGCACACACACACAGATTTCTAATATCACTCTTATTCCCACAGAAACCAACTAAACAATGTTGTGTGTGACTGTGAAGAAATGTTTTCTATAGAAGCCAGAATGGCTCCAAACCCCCCCTCCCCCCCCACATCATAACAAAACAGAGGTCCACAAAATTACTCTAACTGGATGTGAGTGAACTCCACGGCTTTTACTCATCCAGAGAGAGAGAGAGAGAGTTTGGTGCAAGAGTAGCATAACAGTACAGTAAGCCACAACCTGGCCCCACCCATCGTTACCTTGGTAATGGAAGACACGATAACACTAATGGGCTGCTCTCCCGTGGCATCACTCACAACAAACTTCTCTCCAAAATCACAGAATATTTGCCTGGACACAAACACATGTCACACAAAGGGGAGATTAGTAAAGCATTCATTCAGTCCGTACATTTATAATTGCACAATAAATTAAGTGGAGCCCAGGGGTTCAAGGGGGAAACCAGGGGGGGGGCGCTTGCCCCGCCCCCCTTGAAGTCATCTCTCCCCTCCTTGAAATATTTTTAAACTTTCGTAAGCAAAAAGGAAAGCTAAAATGTGAAAGATGAAGGTGATTGCAAATGATTAAATCAGAAGTCCTCTACCATCATAATTATGTATGAAAGTTGTGACCCCTTTAAGATAGCCAAGGCTGTCTCTCCTCCCCCCCCCCCCCCTTAAATTAGTTCCTAAACGAACTGCTGGAACCTCCAAATAATGCATTGCACATACACAAATTGACCAAATAAATTGCTACAAAACTAAAACAACTGGCTATGTGCTTTTTCAGTGTACTGCCAATCCATCAGATGATAAATCTCTCAATGGTTCAGCTAAATCTACTACTAGATACTGTCAACCTTTCCTAGCCAAACAAACTCCAGACAAAATAAAACAGAGAGAAAAAAATGATAAAAATAAATAAATAATAGTAATAACAATAATAATAACTACCCAGATAAATTAGCATATGTATGTGTATGTTTGGAGTGCTTATATAATCTCACCTATTGTCACGCTGTATGACTACATCATTAGTGCAAGTAAAGCAATCACACACTATTGCACAACTGTGGGTTAACACACAAACTAACACAAGCACAAACCCACAAAATAAACTACTTGGTCTAACTCTAAACCACAGCCACACAACCTTTGTACCCTCGTATCCTTATATATCCTTATTCCACTTGGTGTAATCCTCAGTGTAAAAAACAACAACACTCGCACCTACCCTCGCCACGAATGAAACCACACCTCAACTACACCGCTCATCATCAAACTACACCGCTCATCAAACCACACCCATCCACCCACACCCTATCCCTCCAACTCACCCACAGAGCCCCCTGGTAGAAGCCACAATAAACTTGATATCCTTGGAGTGACACAGATCTCCAATGCGTTTCTGCTCCTCCAGAGACGACTGAGTCAAGACAACCACTTGGAATGAGCTCACCACCTCATCCGTCAACTGCCCACTCAGCACTTTCACATCCACATAGTCGTTCAGCTCCGCCAGGTGAGGACGACTCACTTCAGCACAGTTCTTACCCACGTCTTTCTCCGTGAAGAAGAACTAGACACGACAGAGAACATCAATTATAGTCATTGAAACTAAAATCTGACTATTAACTTCAAAGTGGGCTATTGACAAACCAGAGGCCACTGTGGGAGAAAAAAAAGTCCACTACAAAAAATGTTACACCAGCTACTGGTGTCAATGCAATTTAGAGCCATGCTATATGGGATTAAAGGTGCATTCCATGATGAACAGGGTTGAGGGAGCTGATATGAGCAGTTTGGTGATGTGGGGTGAAGTAAATCCTGGCTAAGCATGGATGGTCTGATGGTAGTTAATTGACAGCACAACATTGCCAGGCTAAAATACAATTATCACAATAGAAATTTTTCCTCAGTTAATAGATTATAAATGTTTAATTAAAACTTAACCCTTAATGGTCGACCCCGTCCCAAATTACACTAAACAGAATCCTCTGGTTTATCGATCAGTACCCGTCATACTAGAAATTGAATTGTTTACCGTTTTGAATTCTTTTGCGGGTGCAGTTAAAACTTGAAAACTTAAGGGACTTCTATTTCAATTCGAGTTAGTGGCGGTGGTAAGTCAATGCGCTCTTTGTCATGGTTATAAGCCGTGCGCAACAGTATTTACTTGAAAATACATTGTCCACTAGACTACTGCGAAGGTAAGTCTGTTAGGTGCATGTCCAGTTGTGTCAAAGCATTGTGTGTTACAACCACTACTTAGCTAAAGAATATCACAAAGAAAACTTTTAAATAACGTGTATTGTTTTGTTGTTGTTGTTTTTTCCTTCCAAGCAGTTGCAGAGAGTTAGTTGTTACTATGGCACTGAAATCCCTTTACCCTGTATGCTAAATAAACAAACTGGACCTTATTTTCAGTAGCTTCAGTGTTAGAAGTCAAAATCATTCATATAAAAATATTAGTCTTTAGGCTCGCTCGCCATTTGTGCTCAAGCACATCACTAGTTAAACATGTATTGGCTGTTAGAACTGATAAAATTTGCTACCACTATAATTATTTCAGCTGAGAATGACTATCATCATGACTTTGCGACCTTAACCCCCGAATCCATCTCTTGTCTGTTCCTACCATGGAGGAGGTGCCACCCACTCCTGAAGGCTACTGCACATGCTCAAAGAGAGGCAGTCTACTTACACACCAAAGTTTCTGGTTTCTGTCTGACCAGAAACCCCAAGACCTTCATACTTTACCTTTATACTGTTGAGTAGTACCGCTTGCTGTAGTCTCGTACTCAACAAACCACCAATTATGTGCCGTCAGAACACCTTGTCGGTGTCGACTGGAAATACCTCCCTCTCCGGAGAGGAGCCATGATTAGTGGATTGAAAAGGCTTTTTCATCACAATTATATGAGTCAGTTACAAAAGTTGCTTGCTTAAAATTATTACCATTTTAAGGAGTGTGTATATGTGTCCTCATACTATGTCATAAATACACATCTAGTAACCCAAACTTCTACTAATACTCTCACTGTTGGCCATATACAGCTGATACAGACACGCCTCCTTCCCCACCACCCACTCCCACTAGGTAAGTTCTCACCTGAGAGGACAGATGCTCAATCCTGACAGAGTCCGGGTCGTGGATAGTCACAGACTTCACACCTGCCAGAACTATATTCTTAGCTACACACACACACACAGTATTCATTTTACCAAGATTGAAACTTGAAATGTTCAATAAAATCAATCAATCAAATAATAAATAAATAAATAAATAAATAAATAAAAACCCAAGGGAAAACTGAAAGCCAAAGAGGGGAGGGGCCGGGGCGGGAGAAGCAACACAGTTTCTTGAAATTCCAATAAATAATGGGATAATGAAACCCCTCCCTACCATATTAGCCAAGCCAAGCCACATCCAGGAGGGACAGGCCCTTCCAGCAGGTGCAATAGATAATGGAACCAGGTTGAGGGGGAAAATAAGCATGGCTGTAAGGGGAAAGTGTATAGTGACAAGTGCGTACAGGAGTGCTTGGTGAGTGTATCTGTGCATGTGTGTGTATGTGTGCATGTGAATGCATGTACATGTGTGCATATGTGCCAGTGGTTCATACAAGATTAATTTTGCTAGGGGTAGGTGACACTGCGTGTACTAACCACACCCATTTAAAAACCCCACACTACCCTGTGTGTGCATGTGCTAAGTGTACATTAGTTCCCGTTGCTATATTGTTACTAGGTGTACTAACTTGGTAAGTGTGAACTATTTTTTGCCTTTAGCCATTTCTGCGAAAATGCTGATAAACAAAGTTGCTATTGGCAACTGGGCATGCGTAAACGGGATCTAAAATAGTTAGAGCATGCGCGCTTAGGTACTGGTGAATTTAGTGCACACAGCCCTCGGGCCACTGAGCATGTAGTACCCTACCTGTCACATGTGACAATAGCTACCTACCACGATGAAATCTGCAAACCACCTGTGTGATCACTGCTCAGTATAACAATTTCAAGTTTGAAAATGGCGGAAATTGAAAAGTAATATAGAAACAGAAACCATAGTGAAAAAATGCAAACAACTTCTGTTCATCGATCAACAAGAACTTCCCTCGTACGAAATATACCACCAAATGATGAAATAACAAAAACAAGCGGGATTATACTTAAGACAATTAAGAAGGGCATTTGGCTCCCCTGAAAACTATTACAACATTCATTAGTTCTACTTTCCCTTTTGTCCCTGCCCTAACGAACCAATCTCCACTCCAAGCCCCTTCACGCCAGATATGAGTACATTGGTGGTGACAATCTTGCGCATGGCTTCATGGCCCAACACGTACAGCTGTCTGGAGTACAGACCCTCGTCTATCTCCCTGGACTTGACCTCTGACGTCTCCGTAGAACTCATTACGTGATTACCTACAAACTAAAACAGTGAAACAAATAGGGTAAAGCTTGATTAAATAAAAGACGACATTATCCACTTATTGTCAACTACTTCATGAGGATACGTATTTTACAACTCCTACTTGGATAGTAATGTTTTAATGTTCCCCATATGTACAATAGTGCAGTCATGTGACCACAACATGAATGACTTGGTCAATTCTTCCCCTGCACGGTGCATAGTCTCTGCACAATAACTAGGAACAAAAGCTATAGGACAAACTAAGCCACAATAGATACCTAAAGCTTTGTACCTCTATAAGATTGTGACCAACAACACTGCTATATCTCTGGATTCACTCCATTCTCCAATGTGGCACATTCCAAATATGCTGTAATGGTGTGCAGTTTAACTTCAAAAGACAACAACAGGGTTATTATTTCCTTACTTTATTAATCCAGCAAAACCCATAAACTGGTTGGTTTGAACATTGTTCAATGAAGTGTGGCAAGTTACAGATAGCTGCTGCACCACACCACCTACCCTATCCCAAAGTGAGACTACATTTGAATTGCTCCTAGGATCCTCACACATGCAAACTGACTCTAGCAATTTAAGCTTTTCACCAATAGTATACAACAATCTTGTAGAATATAAATAGCTGAAAATGGCCACTATATTGGTTCAGCTAAAAAAACAAGAAACAGCACATCTGTCAACAGCTCTAGAAATAAAAAACTACATTCATATTCTGTCAACACTTACCCTTCAAATAAAGTAAACTTGACACTTCTCTTTGCCTAGCTTTACACAGCCCCAACTATTTATTGCAAATGAACTCAAACACAGGAAATGGTGACCTGTTCCGATTTTCACCTGGAGTATACATGGGCGTGGCCTAATTCTCGTAATTAGAACACCGCAGACCGCTACATATACTAAAGATCCACGCTTAAACTAACCGTCTGTTATCAACAAACTTGCCCATTCAGTTCTGCCCATTACTATACAATGAATGCACTATCACTTTACTCCACTTACGTTCGTGTGGTTGCTGTTATCAGAATTCTGGTGATTTTCGATGGCGCTTAACTTGGGTCGCTTGGCCGGTGGTTCGTTAGAGGACATGTAGGCTTCAATTAACTTCCTTCTCTCGACTACTAGGCACTTACAGTATACTACTATGACACATGAGATTGCTATACAAGGACTTTAATGGGGAAAAAATTGCAGTTGTTGCAATCTGACAAGAAAACCACAATGAACGCCGCTACTATCAAAATTACTGTTATCTTAGGCCTGGGGACCTATGAGCCAGATTCCACAGATGGGGAAGTTAGGCTACTTTTTCCACAAATCCAACAGGAACCAACAGCTGACTTCTTTTTCCACGTGGGCCGACAATAAACAGTTCAATTTTACTAAGGTGGTAGTGTGTATATACGGTTGATTCAAACAAGCGCGGCATTCGCGCGCAAATTGCGGCAAGCATAAGGGTTTGGTACGATACCGTACCAAAAGACACCTTACCAAAAGATACAGAGTTTGTCGGTTGAGGTAGCCATGGCTGAGCTGTTATTAGATCCTGCCATTCGAATGTGGGTTATTTTACCCATAGTCTTCATTTCACTTCTGTTCGGTTTGTTGCGGCATTACGTCATGGTTCTTCTTCGCAGTGATAATGGATCCGTCACACAGGAACAGATTAAGGACAGGTACTACTTTCCTGTAGGCATAGCTAGCTGTAAGGAAATCACCACAGATCAAAATTAGAGAGGTGTTGTTGTTTTTTGCTGTCTAATGACCTATTATGTAGCCCCTCCACTTATTGGACCAACACTAACTGGATATTCTCCTCGTGAATTCTTAGTTAATGACACCATTACTGAGCTACATCCAGGGCAACTGATAGCTGCTGGATGAAACTCCTCTAGAAGATGTACTTTGAGCATCTCTGTGCTTGAGCAATGGGCATCCCACGCACATGTATGACCTTTAACACCCTTTACCCGCTGTGCAGGTGGAGGAAAGGGTCTGGAACACTGCCATTGACTCAGCGGTTCTAATTCCACCCGAAAGTTGGTGGAGGTAATTAGGCTCTAGCACTATGAATAACATATGAGTGACCGCGTGCGGTAAAGGAGAAACTTGCGAGCGAAAACTTTTACTCAGCACAATGGCTCAATGCTGTCTTTGCAGTCAAAATGTATTCATTCTTTCATTAGACACGAGTAACCCAGACGGCCTAAGATTTGTGCACAGCATCTAACGCAGTCTCGTCAGAAATACTCATCACTGTCCATGCGCGAAATTGTAGCTCACAGAAAGAACTAACTCTTGCTATTAGAAAATCCAATTATTGGAGAGTGTTATTAGTGTGTGTATCTATTATACGTCACATTTGATGTGGGAGTGACTATTACATATCTAGTTAGTATGCCAGGCAGGGCTAAGGCTGTATACAGACATTTCCCAAGGGGGGAGGCTAATTTAGGGTATGAAAAAAAAAGGGTTGTAATTTTGTATTTTTGACATTTAATCAATACTTAATGAGGAACTATTCTCAGGTCTTAAAAATATATATAGAACTTCAGAAATGCAAGGGGGTGAAGGGGGGGCGAGAATTACTCAAGGGGGGCATCTGCACACACACACACACACACTTAAATACAGCCCTGCCAGGTCTCATTTACCTAAGTAGGCGGAATGTGTTCGGCAAGTGAGCGAGGCAACTATCAAAGTTTGCATAATGAAGAAGATGTGCTATTATTACACGATGAGGTAAGAGAAGTACACTGGCTAGAATTCACTGTTACTTTCAACATGTAAGTGACATCAATAATAGAAATGGTAAACTAGTATAGATGAAAAAATGAGAAATCAGTAAAGGCAAGTGAGCCAGCCAGCAAAGCTAGAACATGTGTGTATGTAAGAGTATACAAAGCTATAATAGAATATTACTTTATATGCTTATCAGGGTTTGTTGTTGTTTTTTGTTTTTGTTTGTTGTTTTTGTGTGTGTGTGAGCAGTCAAGCATTGATGAGGAGCAGATATCTGAGGGAGAATGCTGGGTGCATCCCAAAGGAGGTGAGTGAGCGAGTCTTTGGGAGTAAGCTAGTACTTCCTGCAGTCCAGTATGTTAGTTAGTTATTGTGACATCTCGGGTTCACGTGCGTGATAAAGAGTCTTGTAAAAAAAAAATTCCACACGAGTTGAAGGAGGGCGGGGCGAGAGGCAAAAGTTGTAGGATATGTGATGTTCATAAGTTCGAGCAATGTATAGTTTAATAAGGACTGGTCTGTAGTGTATGAAATACTAGTGAATAATACTCGGGGCATCTCCTGCAGACACTTTTTTCTTAGGAAAACTTGGAGAAACTTGTGGAGCTAAGTTGTGTTTTTAAAATCTGTAAGATATATTAAAAACTGTGTTAGGACTTAATCAAATCAAGCTAAAATATGGTTATATGTAACTCTTTATTAGTGTTAGTATTATTGTTGTTGTTGTTATTATTATAATTGTTGTTTTTAACCTCCTTTAGTCCTTCTTGATGCGCAGAGCTTTCTTTGATGATGAAGAGGAAGGATATTTCAAGAAAGAACAGAGGCCACCCCCAAATGCTCTAGCCATGGGAGGTAAGAGGTCACGTGACCTCCTGTCACATGACGTGTGTCTACCTAATACAGACCTCAACTCTCATGCATTAAGATTTGATGTCAAGCTCTAATGATGGCAAATACTGTGACAGCAATAGCCTCTGTCCGTATATCACATGACCAACATGTGACAAACCATGCCACATGACCACCTGTTGTATGACCACCTGTTGTATGACCACCCATGTCACATGACCACCTGTTGTATGACCACCCATGTCACATGACCACCTGTTGTATGACCACCCATGTCACATGACCACCTGTTGTATGACCACCCATGTCACATGACCACCTGTTGTATGACCACCTGTTGTATGATCACCTATGTCACATGACCACCTGTTGTATGACCACCCATGTCACATGACCACCTGTTGTATGATCACCCATGTCACATGACCACCTGTTGTATGACCACCCATGTGACATGACCTGTGTGTTAGATCCCAACATGGCGTTTGAGATGATGAAGGGAACCATGACTAATGTCTTGCCTATGATCCTCATCGGTGGATGGATCAACATGACCTTTGCTGGGTTCATCACTAGTAAGGCTGGGCTAACTAGAGATTAGGGCAGTGTGTGATATGTGTGTGGGATGTGCTAGTAGTGGAAGGGGTGCGGCTTAGGATGTGGGCATATTTGAGTATAATAATAATATTTGTTTAGCATACAAGTGCCTTTATTTTTCAATCATGATCCATTCACATATCTTACCGGAGAAAGAACTACCTTTAGTATGAGATTTATAGCAGCAGGTTTAGTGTGGCTGAATTGATAGGTCAAACTTAATTCTGACAAGTTTTATAACACTCAGACACGTGTGTGTGTGTGTGTGTGTGTGTGTGTTATGAGTAGCTGTGTAAGATATAAGGTGTGATGTGGGTGTTGTGAACAGAGGTGTGATTGGTGTTTTAATGTATGTATATTACACTACTATTACTCCTCCATTGTGTATTGTGTCTTGTGCAGCTAAAGTGCCATTTCCACTGACTCTACGTTTCAAGACTATGTTACAGCGAGGAATAGAGCTGCAATCTCTCTCATCTTCATGGTTAGCACACACGTACACACACATATACTCTAACACACTTACACACATTCATGTATCTGGTAACTCGTGGAATTTTAATGGGTGTGTTTGTAATGGCATATGTTTGTGTGTGTGTGTGTGTTCACGTGCAGGGTGAGTTCAGCGTCCTGGTATTTCCTGAACGTGTTTGGTTTGCGGAGTATATACGGACTCATTCTGGGAGCAGACAATGGTGAGAGATCACTTGGCAAGAGAGGAAAAAATTACTAGACTATGCGAGCAAAGTATTTTTTAGTGGGTCTGAATTAATAACAAACAAATTAAAATGCATGGTATTGGTTTGATTAGAGATGAAAATGGGGCGTGTGTGTCCATGTAGGTGGGGCTAATGGTGTCCAATAGGGTCGCATGATCCTATGGGAAAGGGCAATTTCTTGCGTTCTTGACAGCTTTCACATACCAGCTGACATTCTATTTCACGCCTAGTATGAAACAATTGAATTTTCAGCGACTGCAAGTAGACAGCTAATATCCTGCAACTACACAATAGCACACTAATGGCCTCAGGCTACATAGATGCTGACCTTTGCCACATCCTCATCAGTCAATGTATGGGGGCCCTTGCTGTCCTGACTATGAACCCTTTACCAGACCTGTAGTGCGCCAAAGGTTGATGTTGCCTCAGTTGCAGTTGTGGAGTCCAGAGTGTTCAATATTATTCGTGGTCTATCATGACTGTCTAATTAATATTCTTGTCAATCTTAAACTCCTCCCACTGGACCCTCCATTTCCTAGCTCTAGTTTAGAGATGAGGTACGGGTCGATTTAGTGCGGGACACCTTACTCAAAGACCACGACTGTGGTAGGAAGTTACACATGTGTGTTTCTGTGTATGTGTTTTTTATTGTTGTTATTATTTTTATTTATTTATTTTTTATTTTGTAGCTGCTGATCAGACGGGTCAGATGGTGCAACAAATGTCCATGCAAGGAGGGGGCGGGGCAATGGGCGGGGGCAAGCCCAACATGAACCAGCTGTTCAAGGAGGAGTGGGAGGCGTTGCAAGTCATGCAACACAGTGACATACTATCAGATGTAGAGGCTCAGCTTCCTCTCACTGACCACACCCCTGATCTACCCCTTACCGACCCTAGACTCAAGAAGCTCAACTAAGAACGTTGGTCATGTATATTTTGGGCAGCTAAACTTTACTGGTTATTTCATGCTGTGAATCAGTTATAGAGTATATTTATAAATACTTGGCATTATAAAGAACCAGAGTTAACATCAAGAATGTTGATTATGAACTGGTAATTGTGTTTATTACAAGCTGAAATTACATATGTACATACATATAACTGAACTTCACAAGTTATGATATTGAATAGATGATTGTCATTTTTACCAGTGTACCTGAGGATATCTAATATCCAAATTTTAAATTGAAATTACTATTAGTATGGCATACCAGTTAATGCTGCTAATTCTGAAGGACCGTTGTTTTCTCATTCGCGAGTCCTTTTTGTTCCTTCCTAAGAATAAATCACTAAACAAAAAAAAAAAAGAGCTTGTGTGTTCATTCACACCTTGCTCGGTTGTAAATATAAAATATTGCTTTCAATACTAAAGTGTGACCAAGTCCCTGCCAATACGTTTGTTGAAGACTTGCATGTAGCAATCCCAAGGAAATTACTCCGCTTGTATTGATTACCTGCCAGTACAAGTGAAATAGAGACTATGTATGCACTCTGGGATATAATGGCATGCATTGTGACTTGAGAGAGATGTCACTTCTCTTACCACCTTATGGTGAGGCACCAAATCAAGTCAAATGAATTTTATGCAATTAAATTTAAATTTAATTATACTCAGTACAATGAGCTGAAGGTGAAATGTTAAACATGATAATTTCACTATAATCGACCTGTATAGTACATTCCATGTAGCCATGCATGTAGCATAGCATGACTGACTTCACATGCTGGAAACAGACTGCATGTCCAGTCTCCACCTCTCTATCAATGCTTCCTCACATTGACTACAACTGACGTCATCCTGACACAGATCTATGACTAGTCTTCTGGCCACGCCCCTCATTAGTTCTGTCTTGGCATTGCCATGATCACGGGTTTCTATGCTGGCACAATATAGCAATGTTCCAAAAGTCTGGGCCAACTTCTCCACCAAATATTCATTAGGCTAAAAAAAAAACAACAACAACAATAACAACAACAATAATAACAACACACTTGCATACCAAAAATATACATTAATATAATTACACAGATACAAGCTAAAATTTCACAGGCACTTTTTAAATTAAGAATTTAAAAATGTTTGGCTGTCACTGATAATCCCCAGTGACTGACAGCCACACATTTTAACTGTATTGTTAAAAAAAAAAAAAAGCCTAGTGAAAGAGAGAGAATGGGTAAAAAAAAAAGACTAAATTTTAAAACACAAGTATCTCTAACATAAGCTATAGTATACCATTCCATTAACACACTGCAAACACACCACAGGGCACAGTTGGTGGCCATAGTTTGCACACTCCTAACTATTCAGGGTTTTTTTAAAAGCACCCTCTAGTTGTGAACTCACTGTACAGTGTTTCTTCCAATCTTTGAAGTCGGTGTGATTCGTCTGTAGCCAGGACAACCCCTCTTCATTTACTTCCTCCAGCACTAGCACGGGATCCTATGTATGTGTGTGTGTGTGTGTGTGTGTGTGTGTGTGTGTGTGTGTGTGTGTGTGTGTGTGATGTGAAAAGGTGTAGCAATTAGTATAGAACATTAGTGGGATAATGGGAAATGGGGGAGAAAGGCTATTGGTGTGTTACTTACCTTGAGTGAAAGTAGAAATCTAGAGCACAAGTTAAGTAGACTAGTGAAACTTCTCTCAGAACGAAGAATAGTCCAGTCTAAAGATCCATTAACTGCTGACTACACACACACACACACACACACACACACACACACACACAAAATGCAAAAAATGCAAGTGTTATGGCTTACTCGAATACAACCACACATTTAAATTTCAAATAACCTAGTATGGACTCAAAGTTTCTATCTAGTATGGACTCGCGTGATATCAGAAAAATTGACCATTTCAAGTGTTCTTAAATTATATAACATTGTATATTAATATGTAGCTAATTTAGTAGTGAACTAATTCAAATAGCAATCGATCAACTTGTTCGCATGTGGTGAGCGTCAAACTAAATATTTCATGTATTCTCCATTTAGACTAGCTGCATATGAGTTCATGAGTCCTCAAATGGAATTGGAACTGAGAGTGAATTTTCTTACTGTGATAAATTCCAATTAGGTGATTAGATTATCGCTTTTACCCCCAATTCTAAATTTCTACCGTGGAGTATATTGCACTATCTTTATTTACTTATAGTAACATTAATACTATTAAACTTACCACAATATCTTCTAATACTTGATCCATAGCTCCTTCTTGCTCCCCTCCACTGCACCATTGAGCCAGAGTGTCAGCAATAGTCTGTGACCTAACCTCTGGACCTCTTCTCTCTGGACCTCTTCTCTCTGCTCTTGCCTCCTCGACTGTGCTGGACTTAGTTATGTGCCTGTCACCAGCCTGTCCTAGTGCAGTCTCCACACCCACTATGCTGGAATCAATGACTTGTATACTGGGTGGAGCCAGCTCACTGGCCAGAGAGGCGGACTTGCCTTCTCCCACTGGTCTGGTGATCACTGAGTGTGAGCTTTTAGAGCAACACTTTACCAGTTGATCGCACACTTCCTGCATCACCTGGACAGAAAGAAAGTAGTAATTAATTCTGTGTCATATTGCAGGATAATACTACAACAGCTATTTTTACAGAATTATGTATGATCAGTAATTATAGCTAACAAACACAGAATTATTTTAATTTAGCTATTCTGACAATCGAAAAATATTCCGCTAAGCTATAAAAAAGGGTAGCTTTTACAACTAAATCAGTTAAACAATCGTCATAGTAACCACATATTTTTGTGAATTCAAAAGCAATCGCACAGTTTAAGCCATGGGACAAGCCATGTACCATCCATATGTATTAATGTTGATCAATAAAAGCACTGCCTGTGCTAATTAGCAATACCTGTAAAATATAAAAATATAACATATACCAGATTTGCAATTGAACACCCCTAATTGTGTCTCGCTTACCCTCTCTGTATTTAGCGGATATTCAAATCTCAAACCAATGCAATTAAAATCCGGGACCACAGCACTGACTTGCCTTACCTATCCGAGCACCACAGCACTGACTGGCCTTACCTATCCGAGCACCACAGCACTGACTGGCCTCACCTATCCGAGCACCACAGCACTGACTGGCCTTACCTATCCGAGCACCACAGCACTGACTGGCCTTACCTATCCGAACACCACAGCACTGACTGGCCTTACCATCCGAGCACCACGCAATGACTGGCCTTACCTTCCGGAGCACCACAGCACTGCTGGCATCTTACCTATCGAGAGCACCCCAGCACTGATGGCATACCTATGCCGAGCACCACAGCACGGAATGGCCTAACTTCGAGCACCACAGACATGACTGGCCTTACCTATCCGAGCACCAAGCACTGACGGCCTTACATATCGGGCAACCACAGCACTGGACTGCCTACCTATCGAGCACCACAAAGCACTACTGGCCTTACCTATCCGAGACACCAACAGCATACTGGCCTCCTATCCGAGGCACCACAGCCACTGACTGGGCCTTAACCTATCCGAGCACCACAGCACTACTGGCCTTACCTATCCGAGCACCACAGCACTGACTGGCCTTACCTATCCGAGCACCACAGCACTGACTGGCCTTACCTATCCGAGCACCACAGCACTGACTGGCCTTACCTATCCGAGCACCACAGCACTGACTGGCCTTACCTATCCGAGCACCACAGCACTGACTGGCCTTACCTATCCGAGCACCACAGCACTGACTGGCCTTACCTTAGGTATGTGCTTGAGGTTCTTATCGCGGTCTCCGTGGAAGATCATTATTTGGTTCTGGAGGAGTTCCTGGAGTGAGAGAGGTGTGGAAGGAGATGGGAAGAACATCCAGAGTGGAGTTAGAAACTGATTGAAGTTCCTCACCATCTCTACCTGGGGTCTGTTCTGTATAGAGCCTGGCCTAGCAATCAGTGAATTAAAATTGTATGAGTAAATGTCAAATTAATGGTTTGCCATTGGTGTAGTAAAAAATATCAGCAAATTGTTGGTGTAGAATCACTAGATATAATGTTTCTTTATTATGAAAACTTTAAACAAAATTATCATATGACTTCGCTAAGAGTAATCTGATATAATTGCTTGTTTCTTTTAGCAAAGATGGTACAAACAATAATATCTGGCCTATATAAAACTATATACACACAAGGGACCTCTGGTTTATAATGAATACACTTAATAGTAGGCAGTTATGAATATTAAATTATGAGAGCTACTAATATTCAATGCATCTCTAGGGACAAAACTTCAAACTCATCAGCTGTTGTATTTATTTCAACACTGCTAGCTCATCATTTAATACAGATACACAAATCAAATATATGAAAATCATTTAGAATTTACCATAAGACGTTCCATAGCGACAACTACATAATACAAATTGATAATTACCACACCTCTTTTGCCGGACATAGGCAATGGCTTGATCTCCAGTTAGTCGACGAGAGTAGACGAGATAGCAAGCAACAAGCACACCTGTACGACCCAGTCCGGCATGACAATGGACCGCCACTTTACCTTCTGAGAGAGCAAAGTCCATGACCTTCACCATCCCCAGCAGACTCTGGAGTGTAGGGACTCCGTAGTCCGCCCAACCGTAATTGTAGAAGTAAACTAGATTGAAAAAAAAAAAAATCTAATTACAAACATTTATCAATGATTATTGTAATTTATCACAGCATGTTCACAGAGTTGATCGAGTCAGTATATTTTTAAAACAATTTTTGTGGATGCATGCACACACTGTGTTGTATAACTAATTACAGCCTTAGTGCTAGCCTGGTCTTGCATACCTCCATTATCCATTAGATCCTCAGGTTTGTAAGAGAATCCACTGCTAGACACAAGGCCGTCCCCACACTGGGCATGCTCACCAGGCTGCTGCAAATTAATAACTGTACTTATGCCTTTCCTAAAGTATAAAGAAAGACATTTTTTTACATCATAGCTGCTTTTAACAATACTTGCTTACGTTTTGAATTCCTTAATAATTGATTGTTCGTGAAAGAGTTTCGCGGAAGGTCTAGCCATAGCAAGAACATCATCAGTTATCCAGTGTGAGTACAGACCCTTTATGGCCATATCGTTTTCCCCCCAGTGAGATGCCCCCTCATACTTGCAGTTTTGCCCCCCACAAAATATGGCACATTGAAACGAACCAGCCGACACTCGCCTGAGCTGGTCAGACAGGTAGGAATAGCTCGGAGCCACCTGGAACGACTCCTTATCACTCATGCCCTTCTTCTGTGACTTCCTATCCACACTTGGACTTGCATCTGGAGACCGTGAGAAGAATGACCAGTTCTGTAAAAATTGAAATTTCCTCTCCGTCATAGGACTGCTACATCTAGTGGATAGAGTTCCAGCAGCCGTCTGTGCATCTTCACTCAAATACGCAACATTTTTCCGACGAGGACTTGGACTGCCTTTGATGAAAGGAAATTTAGTCTTTATGCTAAGGGATGGACTGTTTCTTCCTGTCACGGAGCTGGGGCTGTTCTTACCAGAGCCAGCAGGACTATTGTGACCAGAGCCAGCAGGACTGTCCTTAACAGAACTGGGAGTAGGACTGGATTTTCCTGAATGGGCAAGTGGACTGACTTTGTGACTGCTCCTCCTGGTTATATGCGTTGGACTGTTTTGACTGGAACGGAGAACTGAAATGGGACTACCTCCTCTAGAATTGTGAACAGAATTTTCAGAATTTTCAAGACTCAACTGTTTCATCCCTAAATCGTGATCTTTCTTGGGCGATTTCAGTATTGGTACTTCTACACTGGAAGGTGCATCCACAACCAGGTGGTTGGAAGGCATTTCTTGAGCCAGGTGGTTGGAAGGCATTTCTTGAGCCAGATTGGAAAAGGCCTTGGTGTCTTGCGACAAGTTATGTGGGAGGAGAGAAGGGGACTGATCTCCAGACATCTCTGGAGCACTGCCGGATGGTATACAGCATAAACAACATTTAATAATGACTCTCTTATTCGTTGGTAAATTCTCCAAAGGTGCGAAACTATTTTACGCAACTGTTGATCAAATCGCCTAGCGACGGGATTTCAACACTTTTATTTAGTGACCGCTTGTGACGACCGCTTACCACCTTATCTTATCTACAGTTACGTAAAGGTGGTGGATTGGACAGCCAGCACTGTCAGCTTTGTAGTCGAGTTAATGCAGAATGAGTGCAGATAATGGAGCTGTGCGAGGGAAAAAGAAGCAAGTTATTAGTACTGTTGAGATGCACACGGGCGGGGAGCCCCTGAGGATTATTGTAGCTGGTGAGCTGACTTGTAGCTAGTTTCTTGAGGAAGTGCGTGGCTGTAGAGTCAGGGCCATACCACTTTTCATGTGATGTTTATATATAATGACTTTCCAAAGATAAAAATGAACTCCAGGAGTGAACATTATAATACTTATTGCACGAGTTAGCACACCTTTTCTTTTCTTTTAGCTAACTAGGCTGCTCTCTTGTACATAGAGTTTGTCCTTCATCCACCCATCATATCACATTTCATCTCTTTTAATTCTCTTTGTTATATAGTGGTTGTAAAGTTATAATAATAATAATAATAATATGATGGGGAGTTTTCCAATAGCATGCGTAAGTATTTTCACTTGCCTGCAGCTCCTGAAAATATAAAGTGTGAGAGTGAAATGTCGCCCCCATATTGTATGATGAGTGTAATAAATTGTTGGTATTTTAAAATGGTTGTGCTTTCAAGTCTCGTCATTCAGAGGTAACTCTGCCATATTAAAAAAAAATTCAGTTGTCCAGATCTACGGGCGTTGGAGTATGCAGTGTTCAATATGGGAAATATTGAACGCTCCAATGTGCCTGTGCGTAGTTCTGAACAACCGAATTTTTAGAAATATGGCAGAGTTACCTCTGAATGTTTACTGTTTTAGAGATAAATATCCAATGTGTAATAAACATTTTATTTTATTACACTCGTCGTACAATGGGGAGGAGATTTCACTCTCACGCCTGTATTGTATTATCACTTGCCTTTATTTATGTAATCTCTCTCTTTCACTGGCTTACAAAAAAAACTATACAGAATTAAAAATATTTGGTTGCCACCGGGAATCGAACCCAGGACCGCTTGCCTTGTTAAAATATCTTACACATGCTCATAAATATCTCCCAGTATTGCACACTGACTCAAGCAATAATTATTTATAATTACATCTATCATATTGCAGGGTATCCCCCAATTATTGGAGATGACATCCTACAGAAGCGTCGCTATGCACGGGAGCAGCTGGATCATCTCAGAGTTCTGTTGATGTCGGAGCCTCGCGGACATGCAGACATGTACGGTGCTCTCCTGGTGAACCCTGACCTCTCGGAGGCACACATGGCTGTTCTGTTTACACACAATGAAGGCAAGTGAATTGGGTAAGGATCATCAAGTTAAGAGTCTGTAACGTATATTGAGCTAAGGCTCGATAAAAAAAAAGCAGAGTTATATACACAATAGCAGCATTACATAGTTGTACGTAATGCAAATTCCAATAAATAAATGTCATTAGTAAACTGCATGCTCTAGGACATTGTAAAGCAATACCTTACTTTCATACAATTGGCTGTGTCACTTATAACTGGTGGCATTCACTGTGCACAGGTAAATCTGAAGCAGGGAGTGCATGCTGCTCCATATCCCGTGAAGCACGTAATTGAGTAATTAGCAAACATGGAGTACAGTGCAAAAGGTGTGGTATAAATGAAACGATCAGCTGCTGAGTAGAGAATAATGGACGTTTCATTTACATTTTCTTAATGACATTGCTTAAGAAAGTCGGTGGTCAAATTGCTGTCTAGAAGGTGTTGGCATTCAGGACCAGAATTATGAATTGAAGGTTGCATAGCTTTAGATAGACACTTGTAGGTAGTATATTTAACCCTGTAGATTTGAAATGGTCTGGTCCATCATCTCTGCACATGAACACTTCTCGAAAAAAAAAAAGTATAACACCTAGTGTTCTGGAAGAAGTAGTTGGTATTATTTTTTTTGTTCTTGTGTTGTTGTTGTTGTTTTATTAATTAGCTCCCTCCCTCTCTTGCTTGCAGGTTACAGCACAATGTGTGGGCATGCTATCATATCTCTGGGAAGGTATGCGGTGGACTATGACCTCGTAAAACCTGTTGCCCCGGAAACTACAGTCAACATCCAGTGTCCCTGCGGACTGGTCCGTGCGTATGTTGAGTACGACTCAGAAACTGGTCAGACAGGTTCTGTCAGGTTCCACAGCGTGCCTGCCTTCGCGTTTGCTATTGACCAAACTGTTCATGTAGGTAGGTTAAACATTTCTAAATATAGTAACACTGCAGTTTGATATTTATAGTCACGATCTAATTATAAGTGTAATTATATATAATTCACTTCATTCTCCTTCTCTTGTACCATATGTACTTTGTGCAACGATATTACCTTTGACCTGTTTAAGAACGGAAATGACAAGTTGAGGTTTGTCTCATGCCTAGTGTCTATGAAGCCCAACCCCCTCCCTTTTTCCAGCACACACACACACACACAAGCACCACCATCACCACCACAGATGCACAATTTCAGCATCTATTTTTACACCAGCTAGTAGATTAAAAAGCAACCATCTCTACATTTCCTTCTCATCTTTCCTCCCTCCCTCCCTCCCTCCCTCTCCCTGCTCATGTTGTCTCCAGATAAATTTGGTGATGTCAAGTACGACATTGGTTATGGCGGGGCCTTCTATGCGCTGGTCAGTGTGCATCAATTAGGGATGGATCTCAAGCACACTCCAGTGGGACAGCTCGTTGATGTTGCCACAGCAATCTCCGAGGCAGTAAGGTGCGACATCAGTGTGGTGAGCATGCACTGAATTAGTTCATACTTAAATTATGATGGAGTGAGAAATGGTTCCAGAATAGCCTTCTTTAGTGAATTAAGAAGGAAAGATGATAATGGTGAAGCTATTTGTTTAACAGTAGCTAAAGCTTTTCTTTAAATGTATGCACAATGAGATGTTTTCTCTCCTTCACATACAGTGCGTCCAGCTTAAAGAGTGAACTTTTTGAATTTATCATATAGAAACAAAATACAGCTTTTTGATATGCATGTACCTTATTGTTACTCCTCCAAATGTTGTTTCCAACTGCTACAAAATCACTTTAACTCATAGAAGGTAGAGAACCGCGCATCGCCCATAGACTGCAATACATTATTCGCCATTTTATTTGACGTCACATTTTCGTCTACGCGTCGTCATTAATCGTAACTAATCGTAATTGGTTTGTGCCGCGCAACGCTTTACCCACCAGTAATACGGGTATTCCCCTTTATAGTCTCAAACCGGGCCAAACACGTGCGCAGTACCTCAGAGACAATTGTAAGCAAAAAGCAGTCGTAGTTTGGTGACTTCGTTTCTACCCCTTCTGCTTGACATTCTGGTTCATTTTAGGCTCAGGACTTTGTTGCTATTCAAGACTACTTAACAAGAGCAAGCTACAATGTGAGGTAGTTTTGTATCACGGGTTGCTTGTCCACTCAGATTTTCTTACCTATTTAAATAAGGCCTATTTATTTAGAAACTCAGCCAATTTACTGTTTGCTGACCAAGATAATAAGATATACAATTCATCACAGACTCTATATGCCACTATTTATGCTTTAGCTGTCCATTACTCCTCATGTCTATATAGGTACAGTTCTCTATGGTTATGGTGATGCTATTTACCACCCTCCAAATTCAACTGCTGCTTGTATCTACCACAATTTCATGTCATCATAAAATTATGTAATAATATATATTGTATAATGTCATTATAAAATTATATTAATTGTCAATTTTTTTTGTATAATTTAAAAAAAGTTGAAATTTAACAAGTAGATAGAAAATATAGTAAAATCATGAATAAAATGATATGAATGATTCAGTGTGAAGGACAAAGTAATACTGGAATGTGTGTGGCCATAGCTAAAGTGTAGGTGATGTGCTGGATTCTTCACATTACTGTTGAGTACTTCAGAAATTCGTCACACCAAGAAAGTAAGAATAGAGTTTAAATACACGCTTAAGCACACAACACTCAGACTTACTTGAGGAGGCGTTTAGCCGCGGTCCTGTGCTTCTCTCCTCTAAGCTTTGTAGCTCCAGATAACCCTCCGCAACCTTCAACCAGTTTTAGCGCACAACTAGAAGCTCGTACAAACTATAAACTACGAGTGATTAGTTATAACTGGGCAGCCGATGTCACTGAAAAGTGCGGTAAAATGGCGCCACCAGCTGGACCTATCGCAGCAATACGCATGCGCACATTTTAGACGTCACGCTTACGTAGATCAGCCCGCGTATTATTACCTCAAACGTCATCATTTGGAGACCCTTACCATAAAAATGTAAATTTAATGAAAAATTGGCCATAATTCAGTGATTATTAAAAATGAAGCTATCAAATTAATACACATAAATTGTATCATAATTTTATACCATAGAACAAATTTATAGAGATATAACCCAATAAATTCAAAAGTTTTTTCTTAAACACTTTTTTTCATAAAACGTTAAATATTGGACGTAAAAAATTTCACCAACTTACAAAATTTGGTTCAAATGAAAGATTAGGAGCTTAACTATCAGTGAACCAAGTTAGAGAGATAAGGACCAATAATTTCTCTTTTTTTTTCTTAAAAACTACCAAATTCACTGCCCAAAAGCTCTCAGTTGTATCACCTGTTACCACAAAACTAACCACAAAACCACAAAAATAATTTGCGTGTAGCTTTGTATGCCAATAATGTGTAACTTTTCCAAAATTTAGATATTGATCATGCATACTTCATATATTACAGTGGTCTTTGTGATAGCATCATAAATTTCAGAAAGTTCACTCTTTAAGCTGGACGCACTGTACAGAAATGTTAGCAAGGATTGAACCCTAGTCTACTTGCTTAACGCACAAACGCTCTACCACTAGACTATGACTACCAACTACTCTTACTCTGTATTTATACTGTTAAGGGGCACTACTGTACTATAATCTCACTCTCCCCGGAGCAGACCAATAGGACCTCGTCTCAAAGATTTGTGGAATTATTTTTTTCTTAGTTTAATAATCTGAAAGAGAATACAACATCTGTAATTAATTTCATAGATGGACTGCACTTAGCTAATTCATGTTCATTATGTTTCCATTCCCATTCACCCATTCCAACACAATCATCTCACTGAGACATAAACTTACTTTGATTCAGTCAGTCAAATTAATTCCTTTTTACTAAAAATACAACTCTTGAGAAATATTTCATAGTGGACCGTATCTAATGAATAGGAGAAGAGAAGGTTGAGGAAGAAATTGTGAAATCAGAACAATTTATTATTTAACAGGTTTTGTTATAATAATTATATATAGTAATATATATTACAGGTCAAAAGTCCAGCTGGCTCATCCTGAAAGTGCTGACTTGGCATTTCTGTACGGCACCATCCTGACTGACGGCAGAGACGACTCCTCCCACGGTGACACGGCCAACTTGTGTGTGTTCGCTGACAGGCAGGTGGACAGGTCACCCACGGGGTCAGGGGTCACCGCCAGGATAGCTGTGCAGTATCACAAAGGACTGATCGAGAAAGGTGGGAGAGGGAGATGAGATTGTGATGTATACGGTGATGGCATGCTGTATTTTAAAAAACATTGTTATTACTTTTTGCTTTGAATTTGTCCATGCTAAACAAACTGCAAGTAAAGAAAACACTCAATTGGAGTGCATTCTCTAGAACAGGTGACAGTGTGCACTATTTGGAGCGGTACCAAAGAATTGTATGACTACTTTTCTTGAAGCTGAAGTGAAATGTAATCTTAGTCAGTATACAGAAGTCTAGCTTTCGGATTCATGACGGACACAAGTTTGTACATGACATTCACGAGCTGCTGTTGCGCGTTCAATTAGTTATTTGTCTGAGCTAGCCACACCCACCCAATGGCCATCTAAGTCCTTACTATATCACATGTGCTACAAATACAATGTTGCTACGTATACACAGATGCACACACATACACACCGATAGGTCACCATAATTTTGACCGTGCACTCAAAAATCAGACACAACAATGCCAGTGGAATGCTGAGAAATGATTGTTTGCATGGCCCATTTTCCTGTGCACAGTCCCAATAGAACATCATTAGAACTAGTTTTATCAGCATTAAATACCGTATGTGTGTCTGGTACAGGGTTTTCACGAAGGTTTGTGAATGGCAAGGTGGGGTCAGTGATGGAAGGTAAAGTGGCTGAGGTCGTCACTTACGGAGATTATAAAGATGCCGTGGTGGTGGAAGTCAGTGGGCGTGGTCACTATACTGGCAAGTCTTCATTTTGGGCAGAGGATGAAGATAATTTGACTCCAGGATTTCTAGTGAAGTAATGTGTGTAATTATGTGTGTAATGAAGTCCACCCAATAAAATATTTTTTATGAATTACTTTAGAGGTTAAAAAAAAATTATCTTATTGAAGTATTGACAAGGCAAGAAATAGAATTATTATAATGAACTCATTGATGTAATGAAGCTATTTTAACTCTACATACAAATGGTGTGTGGCTCTAAAGATTTACTGAAAGTAGTTTGTGAATGTTCCTTGGATGCACTTGGTTAGAAGAACGCGTAACTTCACTGGTCAATACCAAAGTGGTTTGAAATCATTATAAATGAAATATAGGGCTTGTCAAAACAGGATAATTTGGGTCGATTTTTAAAGCGAGGGATTGTGCTCACACCATGTCCTTGTGCAACCTGCATCATGTCTTCGTTCAAATACAAAAAAAATGGATAGAAAATCTAGACAGGGAAGATATGCACCACCTATAAATTATGTAAACCATCCAGAATATATTACGTGTCCATTCTTACCATGACAGAACAGTTATGTCAACAAGATTGTCCACAGCTACTCCCAGCACATGCACCACTCCACCAGAAAACAAGGGTACACATGCCATCTGCATTTAGTGCACGTCTGTCTCTCCTCAGGCACACACTGACAGTGACCTACCCCATATATTAATCTGTTTTTTTTTTTTTTGAGTGTTTATATAATAAAATAAAGTGATGCCTCAAACAATAACTACAATGACAATTACATCAACAGTAACAACGTCCAAGGCACAATAGCTGGGTACACACTTTCTCCTCCACACACGGGTCCATGATATAGTCAGTACAGCACGGCAGATGTGGTTTTCCTTCAGTCGATAATTAACTGGAATAAAGCAACCTCAAATAATAATCTACACTAATCCACAAGTATATATAAACAATAACACACTACGACAACATCTATTCAAGCTAATTATCCCCCCCCCCTAGGCAAGGCACACGATAATTAACTGCACACAGTCTAGTCTCTGGTGATCATTGAATTCACGTGTTCTTCACAGAACATCGTCCGGCAATTCCTATATTTGACCAATTTCTTCATAGACTGACTCGTGCTATACTATCAGTCTCACAACATGACCACACCTTACCTGAAAAAATACAGATGCTCCAGTTTCAGTAAATAAAAGCAATCCTTCCCATTGTTACTTCATGAACTGACAAAAACAAACAATAATAAAAACAATTTGAGAGCATACACTATAAAACAAACAAACAATATATATATCAACGCAAATGAACATACTGACCTTTTGAACTAGACACTCAAGGACTCCTAATCCCACTATTGTTCCAGCAGACCAAGTGTGGTGTGGCACAGACTAATGGCATTCAATTAACTGCAGATACTCAAGAGAATACTTGAATCCATGACCAGCAGGCCGAGGCCACTCTCCACTCAGGAATACACGAAATAATGGTCCACGAAGTTCACTTGTAAGATTAGTGCATGGAATTTCTCCCTTCATTACGCTGGGCGGGAAAGATGTGTCAATGCTTCTTCCATGGCTGTGACATCAGACAATGCCTTGTGAGCTCCTATAGTAATAGTTATAGCAGCATAAATATTGGAAAAACTTGCACTATTTCCATATGTCCCCTCACAATGCTTTCTTGTGTAGCTTCTCCAGAACTAGAGACTTTACTCCTGAAAGAACCATGTCACGTAATATCTGAATGTCTTCCTTTGTTGCTCTGGGAAGCTCCATCTACAAATCTACTAAGATCTTTTTCATTCTCTATTTTGTATCACATATTTCAGACTTACCAAATGCCAAGGAGAAGATTGAGCCATCACGAATAAGGTCAAGCAAATTCAACTACATTCACTTGGAAAATGGAAATAGAGAACCAGCGAGATGAATTGAACTGGTTAGGAATGTTTGAACGGCATGTTGGCCACGCCTTCCACTTCAGCCAGCAGGATGGGAAAGTCAAAGGCAAAACCATCACAGGCAATAATCTACAGGAATAGACTTCATTGTTACCAAACATAACACACACCAGTGCAGTGCAGTAGAGACTGCACACACACCATCAATAATGTGTGTATGTTTTGTGACATTGAAATGTATCCGCCTTGAATTGTAATCAAAAAATTATAAACTTCTCTCAATGCAAGAAGTTCGTGTTACCTCAAACTTGGTCCTCTTCACTAATCTGTGGTCTTCTGAAGGTTCTGGGAGGTGTGGCTACAACCGTAACTCATCATTCCCTCAGGAAAAAGACGACAGAAGGTGGAATTTGTCGATGAATCCTCATTTCAAATCAACTTCTTTAAAGAGAACTCACTTTCTTTAGCTTTGCCAATGAATTCATTGAACACACCTGTATCAGCAACAGCTGAAGCTCCACACCAGTTATGTCCTGGACCTCGCTTAGTGTGGCAGGCTAACCTGGTCACCCTCCCCTCATGTAGTGGCAGGAGCTGTCCCGAGTAGTGGACCCTGACCAGGTAAACACATCACAAGAAGTCTTCCACTTCCTGTCCTCTTTGTTCGCATCTCACTTCAAAACCACGCTTTACCAGACAGCAGGAACACTCGGCTAAGTCAACAAATTCCTCTAGTCTCTTCACAATCCTACTTCACTGTGACTCGCCACATGATGGATGATGAAGGAGTCCACCCACCCACCCAGCAATTCATTCATTCTTTGCAGTGAAGGTGACAAGACATCATGAATGACAGCGCTGGACAAGTGTTTCCGCCAATAACATGGAGGGTGGTGAATGTTTAGGTGATGTGAATGACACATCACCACCTCCTGTGCGAGTGCCACTGCTGCTATTGCCACGATTTATCCAATCACTGAGGTACGTGGCCCAGTAGGGGGGAAAATATATAAAATAAATAAATAAAATAAACAAACAAAAAATAATAAATAAAAAACAAATTCAAACCTCACCTTGCTCTCTGGCCCTCAGGAGGACCTGGATTTGATTCAATGACCTGTTCCTTGAAAATGTAGAGAATCTGTTCCACTCCTAAAATCCTCATGGCTTTGATGTATCAGCACTTACTCCACCTATTTCTTTGCAAGTGGAGACTTGAACCCCTGAACTCTCTCGCTCGCCATCTTTGTGCCCACAGTACATGGTCTTTATGAAACATGCCTCCTGGCAAGACTGATGATGTGAGACCAGTACCTAAAGACAAACAACAACAAAAGATAAGCGATTAATCTGTGACCAGTTTAATTTACCCAGGTGATCATAGAGTTGGGAACAGATTCTAATTATTTAGAACTGATTTCTGAGCTCATTATCTGTGGAACTTCAAGTAAGTTGTGAAGTAGCATCCTTACCGTAGAAGTGAAATATATGGAGAACATCAAATTGAAGACAGAGGAGTTGTTTGGCAAGTGCTATGGTGCATGCCACACTTTAATCAGTTTCTTGAGTGTTAGAAATATTCTCCCTCAGTTACAGTATTTTATAATCACCATGGCTATGCCATATCAGACGGTAATTCCAAATAATGTCTCATCCCAGAGAGAATATAATTTGTATATTAGTCATCTTATACTAAATGCCAGAGAAGAAAAAGCTTATAGCCCAAAATTTAACTCGTGATTACCAAGTGTACCCTGGACCAAGTGTAGTCTGGAATCACCTCCAAGTCGAGGAAAAAAACACTATGGATTGAATGTCTCAAGCTTTTTCTAGTCTGGATGAGATATGCTTCGAAATAGACTTCAGTTCACTATCCACTTCATTGTTTTGTAACCAAATCCTAGGATATTATACTTTACAGTGCAATTTAGGATTTTCTCCAATAATAAATGAACCCCACAACAACAAAGCCACACCCACAGTACCATAATTAATGTGTCCACACTTTGCTGCTGTTCTCGGCACGATGATTATTGGGGCAGCTCCAGACGAGTGTCCTTCCTCACTAGTCAAGGCGCGGTGAACAAGCTGGCGTGTGCAGCCTTAGCTTCAGTCAATGTTGCTGGAGACGTGGACAGGTTACTGCACACATCTCGTAAGTTATCTCTGACGGTGAGTCAAAATCCTCACAGTAAATTTTACAGTGTCCTGCTTGTTATTGATTTTCAATCATTACCTTGCTGTGCAGGTCTGTTCAACAAACGCTGGCAGATGAAACAAGTTTGCTTGCTGTGGTTGATGGAAAGGAAGTCCACTCTCTTCAGTCTTCTTTGCTCTACTCTCCTAAGAAAGCAAGAATTGCTCAAGTTCTGCGGCTAATACTCATCCTCTGTTACTGGAATTTGGAGCTCAACTAAGGTGACAAGGGCATCTCTACACACTCTTCTCATTACACTGTCTTCAATTCAATCTTGCAGGGCTTCTCCCAGAGACAATGGCTTGGTTCATCAGTTGAGCTAGCTAGCAGGGCTTCTCTCAGAGACAATGGCTTGGTTTAGGGCTCAGGGCTAAAATATTCCGAAGTTGGTCCTTGTCTTAAACTAAAGTTGTAGAAAAACGCATTAGCTGCTGATATATTATTATTCCCAAGGTACAAATGACTTCACGAAGTTGTTATAATATTAAAATTCAAGTAGAATACAATTTGCCAACGTTTCGACTGTGAGGAGTCTTTCTCAAGGCAGAGAATGAAAAAAAGAACTAATAAAAGAGGCTTATATATGTGAGCTAGCAGGGCTTCTCCCAGAGACAATGGCTTGGTTCATCAGATGAGTTAGCTAGCAGGGCTTCTCTCAGAGACAATGGCTTGGTTTATCTGATGAGCTAGCTAGCAGGGCTTCTCCCAGAGACAATGGCTTGGTTGATTGAGCACTGGTATCCAGGCACCATAAGCAGCTGTGCCATCTTATCCATACATTTTGTTGTATTTCATGCATATTTGATTTGATTTTAGAGATAAAGACCCTTACCGCTGGCTCCACTGAGTCCATACATTCTATGTAGGAATTCATAATCATCCGGAAGACTTCTTATCTCTCTATTCAGCCATATGGACAAAGGTCCAACAGGAGGATCTGGAGAGCAACCATGATAACAAACAAAAGATGCAACTGTTAACTTGGTGCATGCCACACTTTGATCAGTTTCTTGAGTGTTAGAAATAAAACAATACATTCTCCCTCAGTTACAAAATTTAGTAATCACCATGGCTACGCCATATCAGACGGTAATTCCAAAATAATGTCTCATCCTAGAGAGAATAGAATATGTATAGTAGTCATCTTATACTAAATGCCAAGATCACGGGTTTTTAAAAATATCGATTATCATCCAAATTTAAACTAGCAATTACACTCAGGAATTGCATACAAGAAATCAAGACAACCTTGTGGATAGAATATCTGAAGCTTTTTCTTGTCGAAATTGACAAAACAACAACAAACAAACAAAAAGCAACAACAACATATTAACAAACTGAAGCCCTTTTCTACCCGCAAGCTAAGGCTTGTTTAGTTACCTTGAAACCTACTGAAGTGTGCACTCATTGGAAACTACAAGTTTGAAGTTGCCCGTCATTGTAAGAGCAGCTATGTAATTATTAGGCTAAACCTTATGTGCACATAGCTAGATACCGCAGCTTGAAATGTGCTCTAGCTACTTGCTTTGAAATATTTCAGTAACAGTTGACTTTGATGGGTTTTTCTGTCACCAAATACTAGGACAATATAAAACTAGGAATAACAAAGAAGTGACATAACACCACAGTGTTGTCTATTAATAATTAATGAAGCAACCAGATTAAACCTCAGGGGTTGATGTAGGGGGCGCCTGCACCCCCTTGAAATGTTCTTAAAATTTGCAAGCAAAAAAAGAAGAAGAAGCTAAGTTAAACGTGAAGTGAAGGTGATATCAAATGCTTTAATCTTGATGCTCTTAAGATTGTTTTGGTGATTGAAGCCCATCTCCTCTTGTATCTTAATCTGTATAAAAGATGTGACCCCCTTCAGATAGCGCAAGCTCTCAACCTTGTCCCTCTTAGTTAAAATCCTAAATGAACCCCTGAACCCCACACCGCACAGTACCTCAATGTGTCCGGTATTTATCGCTGTTCTTGCCACAGATGCACCTGCATTTCTTCGTACTGGAAACTTTCTTCTGAGGATAGCGGAGGACACCCCAGGAGTGAACAGGATGGGACAAATGATTCTTCACGGCTTTCTCTGTAGGGTAGTCCCCCATTGGCTGTATCAAACATTCAAATAGCATTGACAAAAGAGTTTGATATAGCCACGCCCACTAAAGTTACTAAAGGTGTGCTTGAGCACAAATGGCGAGCGAGCCTTAAACTACACTATTGTTAAACGATTGATTTTAACTACTAACACTCAAGCTACTAAAACTAGTGATGTGCTTGAGCACAAATGGCGAGCGAGCCTAAAGACTATACTATTTTTATATGGATGATTTTGACTTCTAACACTGAAGCTACTGAAAATAAGGTCCAGTTTTTAAATTAGCATACAAGGTAAAGGGATTTCAGTGCCATAGTAACAACTCTCTGCAACTGCTTGGAAGGAAAACAACAACAAAAAAACAATACACGTTATTTAAAAGTTTTCTTTGTGATATTCTTTAGCTAAGTAGTGGTTGTAACACACAATGCTTTGACACAACTGGACATGCACCTACACAGACTTACCTTCGCAGTAGTCTAGTGGACAATGTATTTTCAAGTAAATACTGTTGCGCACGGCTTATAACCATGACAAAGAGCGCATTGACTTACCACCGCCACTAACTCGAATAGAAATGGAAGTCCCTTAAGTTTTCAAGTTTAACTGCACCCGCAAAAGAATTCAAAACGGTAAACAATTCAATTTCTAGGGTGATACGGGTACTGATCGATAAACCAGAGGATTCTGTTTAGTGCAATTTGGGACGGGGTCGACCACATAACTAACACAAAAACGCGAGGGTCAAAGTACAAAATGACATACATACGTCCATACATATATACAAATAAATAAATAAATAAACATCCCCGATTTTCGATTGTGTTACCCCTGTAAGTGTCTCGCTCGCTACGCTCGCCAATAAAGTCGAGTTTTTTTTAATTACGTATATACGGTAAAGGGGATTCAATGCCATAGTAACCGCTCCCTGCAACTGTTTGAATTGAAAAAGAAGCAACACAATCGAGTCACGTTATTTAAACTATTTTTTTGGGGGTGCTATTCTTAACTGAACATACCTATGCAAGACTTACCTTCGTGGTTCGCCTAGTGGACAATGAATTTTCAAGTAAATACTGTTGCGTAGGGCTTATAACTGTGACAAATAGCGTATTAACTTACCACCGCCACTAACTCGAATAGAAATGGAGCTCCCATAAGTTTTTTAGTTTTAACTGCACCCCAAAAGAATTCAATTTCTAGGGTGATACGGGTAATGATCGCTAAACTGGAGGATTCTGTTTAGCGAATTTTGGGACAGGGTCGAACACGGAGCGAACACAAAACACGCGAGGGTCAAAGTACAAAATGACACACATACGTCCACACATATATACTCGATTGTTACCCAATAGTGTCTCGCTCGTCAACTAGCTTACTACTGTGTCACATGATCCACCCACAGCATTAATATTGTGTCATATGATCAAAAAAGTGAATACTACTACTATATGACCATGCCTAAGTTTCCTCAGTTCTGGTGCCTAGTAATCACTATGGCAACGCCATACTCAGACGGTAATTCCAAAATATCCCGATATCATCACAGGAAACATTATCATAATCATCATAGCACATACAAAATAAATAAAATCAATGGCTTCATTCATAGAAGCTCATATTCCCTCCGTCTGGTTGAGTCATGGACTGACCTTTATTTACCATATCACTAGCCCTAATACACTAATTCAACATACCTAATCCAATGAGGAATCGGGACAAACAAGAACTCCATATTTTATCCAGTAAACCTAAGAAAGGAGGAGTTTCAGATAAAGCACAAGCTAATAATATAAATAATTGCAAATTTGTTCTCGTTTTAATAGCCAACATTGTTAATCAAAACTCAATAATAATATAAATATAGTTAAATACACATGCACACACTAAACTGTTCACAACTACAATGGCCTCTGGTGATCGCTGAATTCATGTGTCCTTCACAGAACATCGTACGGCAATTCCTATATTTGACCAATTTCTTCACAGGCCAATGGCAGCTGTTGCCATAACAACTATTGTATAATTACAGCTGCTCAAAGTATTCTCCCCTTACCCAAACAACACACACTCACATGGTTATTCCAATTTCTCTTCATCGTTGCAACCTCCTCCAGATCGCTCACAATCTACAGTACAGGCACAAACAATAACCACCATTGGTTAGTGCTAACATCCATACATTGCACTAACACCCCCCCCCCCCCTCAAACCTCTGATTTCACAGAATAAACATTGTATAGAACAGATTCTGAAATTCCTCCATCTCTCCCTTTCCACACTAACACTTTGCAATTTTTATACCACGTTTCCTCAGTTCTGGTGCCTTATAATCACCATGGCAACACCATATCAGCCGGTAATTCCAATACAGTAGATATCATCATAGGAAACAAACAAACACTTCATAATTAACACTCCTTGACAATATGAAGACGAAAAATAAATAAATTATAAAATAAATAAAAAGGTATGATCATAAACGAATAAGAAAATAATAAACAAAAACAAAACTGACTGTGACCACTTGCACTATTTCAATGCTCATTACTCCAGTTATAAAAGAAGATGCATCAATATATGTAATATTTAGAAGCTAAACTAATTGTCTTTCATGTGCACGCTCCAAATTTCAAAGAAATTTTTATAACATTCTCATATTTCACTCACTCAGGGGTCTTTAACCAAACCAAATTAACATAACTAATTCTAACAGAATAAACTGCTTGATGAACAGATAAAAAAAAAAAGCCTCAATCCTTGAAAATTAGAACTACTAATATTTTTACTCTTCTACTGGTGCACAACAAAACATGAACACACATTCCAACTCTAATTTACCAATAAGGGACGATCCACCTCTAAGACAACCTTCACTACTCTGACATTTCCCTCTGGCTGGCTGAAATAACATTCACTCTCTTCCTGTGGTAAAATTTCTGCCATGCTTGGACATGGCATCACTTGGTACTTCATTCACCATCTGATCTGGTCCCTGAAGGACGCCAAAAACCCAACTAAGAACAACAAACAAACAAAACCTAAGTGTGGAGAAAACAATAGTATATTCTACAAACATCATCTCCACAGGTTAACATTCATTCAAAACAGTGACATGGACTACTTGAACTGATTCAATACTCAACAACCATTTACTGAATGAGTTATCAGATTAGCTACAACTATACTCTTCCAGATACGGCCTCTGTTGATCATTGAATTCACGTGTTCTTCACAGAACATCGTCCGGCAATTCCTATATTTGACCAGTTTCTTCATAGGCAATATCTGGACACAACCACATTTCCCCTCAGGGCTTGGCCTTTTCATACTGCTTCCCCTACACTACAACCTTTGCTCTCATTTTGCTACAAAAACTATCCAATCACTACAACATAATAAACGACTCACGGTCAGCAGATTTCAGTAGCTAGTAAGTCTGAGATAAGAAGAGAAGAAAACTAAGCGCCATTGTTCCTTCTTCCCCACATGCATGCACACTGCACAACACGTGGGTATTATTGTACCGCGCATGCTCAATAATAATTGAATTCATTGGATGATTCACCTGTCTTCCCTAACAACCCTTACCTATCTGAGCAACTCTGGCTTGTGGTGGTGTAATAGATACACACCTCAGCGCTATAAAGGTTGTGCAATTCTCGACTTTAATCACCGTTTGAGTATTTCTTCTGACTCAAGATGGTCCTAGACCTTATTTTGTTTCGCGCTGACCAGGGAGGAGACCCTGATAAGATTAGGGAATTGCAGAAGAAACGCTTCAAAGATGTCGCTCATGTGGAAAAGGTGATAGAACTGGACACGAGATGGAGGAAGCGTAAGTGCTCTTTGCGTGGTGCTATAGTTTAAGGTTCTAGGGTTAGAAAAAAGTGATGTAGGTGCTTAAATTGGTCAGTACCTTTAATAGTATTCATTGATTCAAAACCCAGCAGCTGTAAATTAGCTAGACCAATCTATGCATTCACTTTTGATTTGATTTTTTTTTTAAGTCCAAGCTGAGTAAAATTTGGTTGGTAAGTGAGAGAACCGCTCGTATGTGTTAATATTGGTTCGTAGGTCATTCATTGGGCAGAGCAATCCATTAACTGAGTTTGTCAAAGTCCTGTACGTCAACACAACAACCATAAAATCAATACGGTGTTAAAAAATGAAAAATGAGTAGTTCGAAGTAAGAATGTTTATTATGGTGCAAAGCTAGAAAACTTTTAATCGCAATTAGTCAAGAATTGGTAATGAATTGGTAAAGTATTGTTCTATGCTGACTGATGGCTCACACCATACAATGTTGTATTCAATTTTATTTTTATTGGATGACAAGCCTTGACTCACCATGAGTTCACCACTGTTTATCTTTATGCTGCAGAGAATAAATGCATCCATGAGTTATCCTAAAATGTTTGGCTGAACAGGTTCAATAGGTATTTCAAACATTTTCTTACCAGTTAGTGGAGCTTGAGGTTTATAGGGTACAGGTAGGATCACTCCTTGACCCAAGCTGTCTATACTTGTACAAGCATGTACTGTCAAGCCTACTCATCTAGGTCTGCAGTATAAATATACCCCACTTATTGTATTTGAACAGTAGCCAAAATTCTTTCCACTCATGCACTGCACTTTTACTACTAATAGTCACAGAATTTATTTGCCTAACTGTATCCCCCCCCCCCCCCCCCCCCCCCCCACTTTTAATTTACTACACATTGTTTCTCTTTACAGTTTTGTTTTGTTAAGTATGGCATTTAGTTAAGTTTCCATGAGTGTTTTAGTGGAAAATAGAACTTTTGTTGGTGAACTAGTGCAGCGAAGCAAAGATGATTGTACAAATTTGAGCTAATTGTAGGTGTGTGTGTGTGTGTGTGTGTGTGTGTGTGTGTGTGTGTGTGTGCGTGTAGATACATATATATATATGACATATTTGTAGTGCAAGTGATAGAGAACTTTAATTGATGACTCTATGACTGGGCGTTGCATGCAAAACCACTGAAACAGGACACAGCTTCTCTTCAGTACTGTACAATACACAACAGAGCAAGGAAACAGCAGCAACATTTGCCTATTGTTGGCTCTCTTCCCAGCACATTACTTATACATACAGTATATATAATACTTGAATTATATTGTGAGAATGTGAATGAAACTATATACACTATGCTATCTCTTGACCACGTACTATCTCATGGGCTAGAGAGTTATTTTACAAATGATTAAATTAATAGTTGTGATATAGAAATTTATATAATATTACGCTTGTGTGTCAATAACCACGACGATGTTGTATATTCATGAATACTTCATGAGCTGAGCCGGACATCGTCAAGGAAAGGGTGGAGAAAGTTTCACCAGGGAAGGCAAAAGTTTCACAAAGCATAAGTCCACAATCATGGATAGAAGGACATGAATATTGAGAAGCTAGTGAGATAGACAAAGGAGGATAACGGAAGCTATGACTCAGAAGAATGGTGAAGAAAGGGATAAGAAAAGCTGAGATGGCTCACAAAGAAAGAGAGCAGGAGAGGAAAGCAGATTGAACTTAATCAAGTAGTAGAGAATAAATAACAATGGATTTTAAAAAAAACAACCTTATGCTACTTCATTCATAATTTTGTAAAAGTTAAAATATATCAAGCGCCACATGTGGCATGGTATTTGCTAGTGAGGTATATTTTACTAGTAACGACTGATCAAATAACACTTGTTGTGAGATTTCACAAGAATCAGGGACCACATCAGGGCAACATGTTCTGGGAAGAGTAATATAATGTAATACATGTATGAATAATTTCAGTTCACAAAAATGATCATTTAAAATGGTAATGATCATCGTGAGTGAGGATTGTTAGCATACCGGTTACTATGGCAATTCACAGGCTTCTGTCATGTTACTTGTTTATTTAGTTTAGTTGTTCTTTGAAAAATAAATTTTATTTTTATATGTTTTAGTTCGTTTCCAGATGGATAATCGGAACAAGCTACGGAACATGTGTAGCCGGGAAATTGGCGCCAAAATGAAGAAGAAGGAGCCAGTGGGTGATGCAAGTGAACCTGTACCAGCAGACATACTGGACAAACTAGACTCTGTCACTGCAGATACGCTGAAGGTGAGTGGGTGTGGTTTTGCTAGAGGCAGTACTACTATACATTGTCTTGATTCCTGATAGACAAAAATTCTCGTTTATTATCTGAAGCTCCATATTTAGCGTAACCTTGGCGACAGGAGGTTTTTAATAATTTCAGTAGCTTGTCAGTAATACTTCAGTGAGAGAGTGCAGCTAACACTCAACTGACGTGTGTGTGTCATACGTCAGATGGGTGGAGCTATGGGCAGGGCTACTTTGGAGCAGCTGTGCTAGAAGCAGTTCAGTTCTTATAAGAAATTGCTTTAGTGAATTATTGTGTATTAACTAGCCAAGCACCAGAGTGGGTGGAGTCAACAATGACTAGTGGCTCATAAAGTAGCTTCTTTTTTTTCTTCTTACTCTGCCTTTTTCAGATTATGATGGTTTCTTAGACGATAATGTAATACAATATTATGATTTGTTAACTGCAGAAATACATTATTGTCTTTGGTTGTAGTATTAACATATGATAGCACATAAAATTGAAGTGGCATTCGGATAAATAACAATTGTGGAATGGGAAATTTTAGTGAAAATTTTCTCGCACCACTCGTGTTATTAATCCTCTGTACCACATTTTCCACACTATCTTATCTCGATATGTATGTGTTATGTATGTATGTGTGTTCTTCCTTTACCTGTAGCCTCTGACAGTGAACCAGATCAAGAAGCTGCAGTCACAGGTGGACATGGAGAGTGAGACAGGCAAAGTGGAGATGAGGCAAGTGGAGGAGGAGAGACACAAACACTTGGTCATGATAGGCAACACTCTACACACCAGTGTCCCCATCAGTAACAATGAGGTAAGGTGTGGCTACATGCCAGTGTCTCTATCAGTAGTAGTGTGGTAAGGTGTGGTTATGTGCCAGTGTCTCCAGTGATGGTATGGTAAGGTGTGGTTACATGCCAGTGTATCCAGTGGTGGTATGGTAAGGTGTGGCTACATCCAGTGTCTCTATGTAATAATGAAGTGGGAGGTAGATATTTCACTTATTAATGCTCAGAGTAAGTGCAAACTTCCTTTTCACTATCCCTTCAGTTTTATGGACGCAAAGTTTCAAATCCATATATTTTATTCTGTCATTAAGACGAATATGAGCTATTGTTTGTGATGATGTGTTGTAGAGGAATGTGGCAGGCATACATTGTAGTATTGGATACGACTCCAACTTGGAGTCAACAAATCTATTTGACATTAATACTTGCTTCTATGAATTACCTACTCACTGGTCTCTGAGATTAGCTTCTGGTACTAGACAAGGTCTTATGTTTTGATTGACCTCAGTAAGATGAGAATCTGACGCGTACTAAAACAGGTTCACAATGAAGTTCAAAGACATATATACATTAAAACACTGTTACATACTCACATGTACACACTCATTGGAGTTTAGTTCCTTGGGTGGCAAAGTTCAGCTTTTGGTCAGTTTTTAAATAAATCTTATTTATGTATTTCTTCCCGACTTTCTTCTATACATTTTAGAAATCCATTCAGTGAATTTATATTTTTACTGAATGTTTGCAGGGATGTGGAGTATTTCTGCATTAGTGAAAGGGTTAGATATGAAGTAGTCGCTATGAAGCCAAAAACCAAACTATTGACCAGGGCAGCTTCTTTCGAGATTTCCTTGAGATTGTAAAAGTTAACCACCATTTCTCGCAAGTACATAATGAGCACAACTAAGACGGATGGCACTGCCATGTTAAACAAGTACTGGCTTTTTATCTTTGCTCCGATTAGGGTTATTTTTCTGATCAGCACGAGTAGTAGACTTCCTCCAAGCATTCCAGCAAGCAGCCAAGTGTAGCTATTGAGCATGTGTTCCCAGATGTGTATAATGATGAGGCAGTAAAGAATTGATACTATCCGTAGGGTGAGGCTATGCCTATTCACTGCCGCTGCTATGTTTAGTATCATGGCAAATAGAGTGGTGATAATGAAAGATTCGGTTTCAAGGGTTTGCATTGACTCGTCCGCGTTGGTTGGCAGCGGCTGTTGTGTTGGCGATGGAGTTGAAGCTATCATAGGTACCGGAATAGCGGTCAAAATGGCCGTGGTGATTCCCAGTGCAGGGATGACTAATTTGTTCTGTAGTAAGCTTGAAAGCATGTGGTGCCACTTGGAATTAAAGTGGTGCAACTTCAGTTGCAGGAAGTACGATATAAACCACATAATCATCATGAATACCAACAAGTGCTGAGGTGGCACAGGGTGGTATATTTTGGTATATAATTGAAGGATAAGTTCAGTAACAATAAAGTATACCAAAAAATAGTTGATTGACATGGTTAATAAACCTCTTTTAGTATTACTCATGATTTGTTGATATATTTTGTTTTCGTGTAAAGATTTCCAAACCATTCTCTCACATGCAATTAATTGGTTGCTTAGAAGGCCACTATAGCGGTTGACTTCATCTATGTCATTAAGGATATCCCTTGCTCTCTCTGGTGTGTTATCTATGACCCTTTGAGGTGTTCTACCTGCTACTGCCATGATTAAATATTCCTTCAGTTCTTCCTTTTCCTCTTTGAGTTGACTTACTTGGCCCTGAACTTCTCTGCTTTGTGATATGATTCGCTTCCCCCACAATAGCAGGCACTCACGGTCGTGTTGGAATTCAATCGCAATCTGCGGGAGGCCATGAGAGACGTACTCTATCACGTTGTCTATAGCATTCCAGAATGTGTACGAGACCATCCCAAGTAGCAATGCCTCGTCATTGACTGAATCCGGTACATCCACTTTTTTCCGGATATTCCTTAAACGCTCGTCACTCGACTCTTTTTTCAATGAATAGAGTATATTGTATGTTGCTTCATAGCTAACCATTTCTATTTCTTTCTGTTTCCAAATGCTTGTCTCAGATGTCAATTCTTCAGCACTGTGTTGGGTACTTTCAAGCTTTATGTCAACCCTTAGTTGTACAGCACTTATCAATCCACTCCAGGTAGCTTCACCTGTGTGTATCCATGCTGCTATCATGGCTATAAGTTTCCTGTCGGTATTGTTGTAATCCGCTTCTATTTCATTGAGGGTTGGTTCAGGGATATCAAGGTACATTCCTATTGTGTACCACCGAGTGGAAACAGGAAGAAGGCACTGGTGAACCTCCTTCATGTTGGCAGAAACAACTCTTCCATCCTTTCCATATTTCTTAACTGCTTCTTGAAATGCCAGGTTTATGGATGTGCTTTCCTTCCTTCCTTGTTTGCTCAGATACAAACTCATGCTTGAGATGCAGTGCATGGGCCCTTTTGAATATCATGATCAGGTGGGTGTGGTTTAGGCAATGAAGCTGTGGTACATACACGGCTGGTTCACTAATTGTTACCGCTTCTGGTATGCTCATTAATATATTCATGATCTCTTGGGATTTGGTTGCACAAATTCCTGGTATTCCTTGCTTCATATTTCATACTGGAACCAAGTTAGATACTTCCTGCCACTAGATACCATTAGTAATGACCTTAAAGGTTCATTCCAATTCTACCACGCAACTGGGATTGGTACCACCACAAGCCAGTGCGCTTCACCTTTTTCCAGATAGGTCAACCACGTGTGAAGTTCAGCTGGTTAGATAAGCCTTGTTTGTGGGTTGTTTACTCACTGTCAGGAAGGCTTCAGACATTGAGACTAAGGTAAGACAGTAGTGTATGCATCAAAATAAACCATCAATAACATTAGGAAATGCAACTTATTTTTGTGTTCACAAAAATGAAAAAATAAAATGGGCAGGTTCCATGGAATTCCACCAACAACAGCTGCAAAAGCATTGCAGGATCTGTGGAAACAGACTTAACAAGCCTAAGGGGAGAGAGCAACCTGTCTAATCTTGCAGAGAGCATGCTGATGACGTTGCAGCTTATGCTGGAGTCATGATTGTCTCTACTGAAGACTGTGCCGTGTTTCCCCAGTGGTACTGCAACCTGTGCCACTCCCTGTTCCATCGAGCTAAGCTTGCAGCGAAGGAGGGACTACCCTTCCATTCCATCATTGCACAGGAATGGTCACCACATAAGGAAGGCTGCAAAGTAGGTTAAATATAAAAAAAAATCATTCCAATGATTGTATTTAAATTAAACGTAAAAAATTAAATTATAGTGACACTCTTTCCCTTCATTTTCAATTATTTTCTTTCTCCCTTGAGATGGGATTAAATGAGTGACAGGAATATATTGCCAATCCATCTCTCTCTGACTATCCATTCACAATGAATTATAAAAAAAAATTCCCTCTCTGGCACAGTTTATTTGTTAATCAAAGGTACAAAAAATAAAAATAAAATACATTAAAAAATACTAAAATATGAGACTCTTTTTAAATTATTTTAAAAAAATTTCCTCCTCAATCTCTCTTTCTTCCTTGGGAATGGGATGGAAGGAAATGAGTGATAGGGATATATTGCCATCCCATCTCTAACTGACTGACTATCTACCCAATTACAATAGATTTAAAGAAAACAACAACAAAAAAACAACAACTGGCCTTTCCCTTCTCTTGCACAGACTATCTACTGATTATTATTATTGATACCCTCTCCCCTCTCTTCTCTGTCACTCATATTATGAAATTGAAGGGAAAAAAGAGTATATGTTTAATAAAATTCCCTGGTATTAGTAGAGCTAGAGATTAAACAAAACATGACCTGCTGAAAATAATTCAATCTTGATGTGTTCAATTGAAATTTATTAATACCAGGTCTGCGTACACTTTCAACAAGTGTCAAAGGGTGGTGGACAGAATAAGAAGAAGACTAAAGGAAGAGGAAGACCTGAAGGAGAGACACCTAAAGCAGTCATGCACCACATTCGGTCTGTCGCCCCACCGAGTCCTTTACCAGACAATAAAGACCCACAGTTCCTCCACTCACCTAATATAACTAAGCTGCTGTGTTCTCTTTGCCAGAAGGTGGCATTTCAGCCAATCGAGCTTTCATGCAACAGCATGGTGTGTTCAGCATGTTGTTGCAAGGCAATCCAAGCCTCAGGTTCTGTCAACTGCCCTTGCTGTAGTGATCATCCACTCAATAGTCAGACAGTTCACCCCCCCCATCATCACTCTTCATGTCCTTGGTCCACGATCTTTTAGTGAAATGTGCGAAGGGGTGTGGTGGTGCAATAAGGCTACAGGATTACATGAAACATTGTGACAGCAAATGTAACAGTTTCCACCATAATCTGGAATCACCATCCAAGGTTACCTTGAAGGACGTGTTGGCTAAACCTTCAACATCCCCTGCAACTCCAGCAGAAGTCAAGGCTGCACACTCCTTAGTGAAGCGTCTCTTGAACCAAGGAGAAAGTAGCTCGTCATCTCCACCTGTACTTAAAGTTGGTAGCAGCCGAGGCCAGGTGTGCTGTTATGTAATATATATGTAGCTTTTAATTATGTATTGTACTTTTAAATATAAAAAAGCCCATCACCTTGGTGCAAGTCCCTGCTGGCAGAATTGAAACTTCTGGGGCATGTGCTAAGACAGTTATCAATCGGACTAGGACGCTGAGTGCAGTGAGGGAAATTGCAAGCTGTGGTGACAGTACTTCACAGCTAAGTACTGAGGTGACGGCTATGTCTAAGGGTGACAGACAAAATCTTCTCCATCAAGCCCAGCTTCCAATTTCAGTTCCAGCTACTGATGCACTGGCCATGAAAGCCGATCTGGCTCTGCCCTGGAATAAGTTGAGAGTATTGAGAAGGTAATAGAAGCGAAAATACACTTACTTACTTGATTCCCTAGATATGTGTTCACAGATGGTTCAAAGCTTTCAACGTCTCTATAGCCAGTGAGCAACAGCAGAGGAAGATAGCAAAGGACCTCGTAGGAGAGAATCTGGTGGCAGAGCGAGGTGCATTTAGCTTAGAAGAGCACGGAAAAGAAGTGGTGCGAGAAGTCCCCTTTGTCTATCGACCAAACCTGATTGCTGCTATAGCAGATATAGTAGACAAACATGAAAGGTATATTTAAAAATATCCATTGTAGGTACCACTTACTAATTTCCTTAATAATGCATATTCCTTTATCATCCTGACTAATTGATTAAATGTCTGCGGAAAAAATAGAATGCAAAACTTTCACATTCTAGTTGTTACTATCCAGATCAACTGCTGGATTGACCTGGCACAAGGGTGCAATACCTTCAGATGAGCTTTGGGTCAAGCTTGGAGGCGACAAGGGGCGTGGCAGCTTCAAGATGAACCTTCAGTTGGTGAACACCAAACACCCCAACTCAATGAAGGGTACTGACTTGCTGTCAGTGTTCAAGGCAGGAGACACTACCACCAACCTGCATACAGCCCTGAACATGTTCAAGGAACATGTCATAGAAGCACAGGGGATGAACATCAAGTAAAAAATAAAAAATTGTCACGTCTTAATATTACAGAAAAACGTCTCACTTGTTCTAGACATCGTACTGTCAGACTCTTCTTGTCTGGCGACTACGAGCACCTTTGCCGTATGTACGGTCTTAGTGGTGACAGTGGTACGTGCTATGAAACAATAATGAAGCTCAATCAGCATCATATTATTTTTGTAACACATTTTACACAACTCACCTATAGGTCGTCACAATTGTTTATGGTGTCTCATTACAAGGTCGAAATTAGCTGAACCGAAAGATAAACGGGGATCTTATGCAGCTAGATCTTTGGACTCCCTCGAGGCTGACTATGCCAGATTCACTTCTCAAGGCCATGGGAATCGGAGCCTGGCCAAGGAATATAACAACGTCATTGGGGAGATCATCCTTGACATTCCTTTAGACAATGTAAGAAAACCTTTTTAAAAGCAACTGACTTATTTTCGATTTGATTAACAGGTCTGCATACCTGGCCTTAACTTGTCTTTGGGAATCTTCAATCGGCTGTGGAACCTGTTGGAAGATGCCTGCGGTGAACTCGACTTTAAACTGGCCATGGCTTATGTAGACACTGCCTCCAACTCACCATTTGATACAGCTACCCTCAAGAAGTTGTCTTTAATGAGAATAGAGTTGGACACTCAACACAATTATGCCAAGGTGGTCACTGAAATGATTACCTTCTACACTCTCACTGCAGATGACGCTAGTGACATGTGTGAGAGTTTGAGGGAGGATTTGGCTATAGCACAGCAGTCTATCAGCGACAAGGTACCTAACACTGTATACATGTAAATGTATTGTAATGCATGTCATTAATAAAAAAAAAAAATAGACCACAGAAATCTCTGACTGTGAACGTACCCTGAAGTCTAAGTTAGACATTTCCCAAGGCATATTTTGTAGCTCCTTGGACAAGTGTCTCCAGAAACTCAGGGTACAGCGACAAGCATACCATGGAGGGACCTTTATTGGCAACCACGTCCATAAGTTGCTCAAGGTAGACCTGTTGAAAGTTTGACATATACCTAAACATATTATTTTTTCAGCCTGCCAGCATCACCTACATCTGCAGCAACTTACGAGAAGTGGCTTCATCACATCCTAATGTCCTTGGAGAAGCCAACCAGGTCGCAGACACCTTTTCCGAAGCCTTTTCTCTCTTTGGTCAGTGTCACCGAGGATATAACTCATCCCATCACATGTCTGATGAGGAAATAGTCAAGCTTGGTAATAATCATATATGTTAGTAATCCCTGTCCATATACACCTCTTTATTTATTCTTAGAAACCAACATCGTCAATTTTTTGAAGTTCTACCGGAAAAGTTTCCCTCTTGCTACAGTGATCCCGAAGATGCACATTCTTGAGGATCATGTCCTTCCATGGTTCAGAAGATGGAGGCTTGGCTTTGGGTTGATGGGGGAGCAAGGGGCAGAAGCAATCCATGCCCATATGATGAAGCTAGACAGAGTGTACCAGAGTATTCCTGATGAGGTGGAGAGAATGAAATATATAGTTAAAGAACATATTCTTGAATCTGATTCTTCCCTCACCTGCCTCAGACCACCTCCACAGAAGAGGAAGAAAAAATCTAAATCTGGAGAGAACACCAGTAGTAGCAGTGATAGTGACAGTGATGCTTGATGCTTGAGTTGATTTCTTCATTTTTTTTAAGGGGGAACCAGATTAACCATACTCTTTTTCATCGCTTGTAGTTCTGTTAAAAAAATAGTTGCACCTAGGAATTTAGTCACAAATATTGGAAATACGGAACCTGTTAAAAATGGGATAGCATTTCCTGGTTCATTGGTTGCTACTGTGGTTGCCAGGGAAATTTGATCCAGGAAAAAATTTCTGGGGGTGTGATTAAGTTTCCGTGGAGTCATTTACGTGAAACAGCCGTGGGTAGTACCTTGTATTGTGGTAGAAATAGCCTCAAGGTCAGCAATAAGGTGACTCCACTATGTTGAAATGAGCCAGAGGGAGTGAAAATAAAGCCTGAGAGTGAAATATCTAGCCATATCACCCTGCCCAGAGTGTAATAAGTGGTTTATTCTACACTAGATACCTTCATTTGGGGGGGGGGGGGGTAGTTTGTACTATAAGGTTGGCCTGTAGGAGCTCCCCACACCCCCAGGTGATATTGGTGTTTGAATTTAATTCTATTCACACCTTTACACCTCTGCTGTACAAACCTAAGGTTAGTAGTCAGGTGGCTTAGTGAAATTATCGTTACAGAGCGGACAAAAGCATGGAATTTTGCATGAAGATCTCTTATAACCTGTTAAGTAATAATAGGCTAGGAGCCCACCTCAAAATTTTAGCGTTCACGCCCAAGAACAAAATGGCTGCCATTAATTATTAGTCATGTCAAGTAATTTTTCAAACTGAGAAAGTTTGATGCAAGATTGATTATTAAATGTCAAAATGATTAGATAGTGGTGATAAGTGACTATGATGATCATTTAGGTACTAACAGAGTCATTACACTTGCATTTGCAAAGTGGTGAGCATTGAAGATTGGATCTTACACACTTGCATCTGGTACAGTCTCCTTTGCAGGAGCATTTTACAAGTTCGCTACATGCTCTGGAAACTTCTGGGATTGTAATCCACATTGGGATCCACAGTCCTGATGCAGAATCCTTGGTCCATGAAAATTCCTGTGGTGATGGAATTATTTGCTGAGTTTGCATACAGGTAGTCCAAATTCCAGCTTGGTACAATGCCCTCTGAGTATGCTGAAGTAGAGCATCCTGTGTGGGCGGTATTCTGTCTACAGATCTAGACTTTCGGCAGAACAGTTCTTCCCTTGCGTCATTGACTGAGGTCAAGGGGCTGGTTTTGTCATACATTATAACAGTAAATCTCTCAATTCTTTGAAAATGAACGCAGAGTATGCTTAGGTGTTCAAAAGTATGACAGGCAAGGTATTGGAATGTATCCGTGACATCTCTGTAGGCCTGCCAGGCTTGCCATGAAGTTTTTTTGCCCTTTCCCTTGAAGGATGACGTAGTGTCACAGCCGGTCAGTGCATGAAATACTGGTAGACCTCGGGATCTTGGCTCTCCGAGGACTGAACAGATGGAGTTTATATAGTAATAGCAGTAGTTCCTTCCCATCCCGAAGGCAACCCAGATGTCTGCTTGAGGTTGAATCTCAGTAAGTTCATGAAAAGCACCAACAAGGATTGTGACAACATCTGTGTCTACACTGCGTACTTTTATGGACTTCATACCATTTTGCAGTGCATGTGAAATGTGCACAACAACCCTTGTGTCAGCTTCCTCATGGTTGCAGTCTGCCATCTGGTAACTAGAGCCTTTGCACAGAACTGACTTTCCTGATGTGACAAATACACTCTTACTAGGTGGAAAATCATACTCAGCAACCTTGGTTGAAAGAAAAAAAACAGTTCCTCTTTGTTCTTTGAGTCACGAAGGAAATCAATCCAGTTTCCAGGGAGTTTAGTTGAGCCAGATACTTTCCTTCGTACACCTTTTCCTCTTTTGTTCCTAGTAGATTCTTTTAAACTATCTGAAAGATATGTATCCCACACAAGATCCAACCGTGTTGTATTTTCTAGCTGTTTCACTAAGTGAGGTATAAACAACTTATCTGCATATTCATTGAAGCAGCCAACTCCAGAGGTTGGTAAGCTATGGACAGTGACAGGACCATCCAGTACTATGCAGTCAAACATGGTAGGTGGCTCATTCTCTCCAGTAGGCTGCTGAATACATTGCAGCAATTCAGATTTGGCACTTGGTAAGTTGAGGTTACCTAGATCTGACAGAGATGGTGGGAAAGACTGCATCTTATGAGCAAAAAACTCTTTTAGGTCACCATCACGTCACAACTGTCCAAAAAGAGCCACATTGATTTCAAGAAGCTTCACCTTTTTGTTCTGCTTTGATGTTGCTTTAGGTAGAGGTCTCTTCAAGATAGGTAGAGAATTTTTCTTGATTGGGGTATGGATTGAGCAGGAGCAATCTTCAAGTACATTAGTATAGTACTCTTTGTACTGTTTGGTGCCAGTATCTTCCAAGGAGTAGAGCAGCAGCCATCACAGATTGATGTGCACAATCACGACTATCAAGAGTGATCAGCTCTGGAAAATCATCTAGAAGAGGGTTGCCCATTCTCTGTATGGCTTTGTAGATACTAACCTGCACATGAAATTTCTTCTGTGCTGCAAATCCTTCTTCGTGATGTTGAAAATTCTGGAAGTGTTCTGAGTCACCATTATCAGGAAAATACTCATCCTCAAATTGTTGCTTCAGTCTGACCAGTTTTGGCCCTGTTAGCATCCAGCGCCTAAAGGCAACCGGATTTTCAGTAAGACCTATGCAACCACCAGAGCCTTTCACATAGGCAATATTTTCTTGCTCGTGAGCTTGATCTACTGGTATTGTAGAAAATCTGTTGTTAGTCTTTGAAACAACCCAATGACATCTTTTTTCAAACTCATCCTTGATGTACTCTGGTAATGTTCTCATGTCTCTGATGTGAACAGGTAGCCACCTTGAGTAGTTTATATGGTCCAGGGCAAAAAATAATGGTACAAGTTCTCTAAAACTTCCACATACAAAGGAAAGTTACTCTCTCTGTGGGCACGGACAAATATAAGAATAAGGGTTTCATAATATTTTAAAAAGAGATTTTTAAGCAGCTGCATTTGGTAAAGTGTGAAGGTTTAATAGGTTCGGTTTTTTTAATGGCGGCCATTTTGTTCTAGGTGATAATCATCTTGGGCTCCTAGGCTAAAATCAATCAGTATGTTGTAAAGTATCATGAAAAAAAATTTGGTGCTTTTGTCCGCTTCGTAACAATAATGTCAAAAAGCTACACTAAGCTACCAGACTATAGGGAATGATC
>WLWD01001516.1_pt1 | contig 67143 bp, 22 predicted proteins | sample 6712731 | NCBI WGS metagenome assembly WLWD01 (sample SAMN12718690, study PRJNA576275) | sponge metagenome | isolation source: marine sponge | host: Mycale hentscheli | place: New Zealand: South Island, Marlborough, Capsize Point | collected 2014-11-01 | reverse complement strand
GATGTCATCTTGAATACAGATACAAACTTATCTTATGGCGTAGCAGATTGTGAATACAAGGAGAATGTCGCCTATGGGATAGCAGAAAGAAAAGAAAGTATTTATGAAGTTGTGGATTTTTAGAATTCTTAACAAGACATTCATTAAAAGTCTTGAGTATGAAAATATATACGGTGTGACTCATAGCAGATAAATATGTTTACTATTGAATATTAAATGAATGCAGTATTAATTTATAAATTACTGTTCAATTACAATTTTAAAGTTTTTTTAGTGACCATATGAATAAACTTCATTGCTCTTCATTTTTCAGTTTGTCTAGTTCTGTCCATGAGTTTTGAAGAGGAATGGTGTTTGACCCACAAAAATAGGTAAACTAGAGACAGGTAGCTAACTCACTTGAAATTTTGACTTGATCGATAGCTTTACTGTCAGTCACTCATTCAATAATAGAATTATATATGACAAGTCCACCAAATTTGACAGCCATAATAGAAATACTACATTCTCCTTGAGAAGTAAAAAAAGAAAGAAAAGAGTTTACATATTATACAGAGGAGAAAAAAATAGAAAGGAAATTATAGCAGTATAGAGATATGCAAGCGTTACAATATTGTATCATCTAAATGAATATGGTTTGCGATGTGAATACTGGACTAACACATCACATATTTAAGATCCATAAAATTGCTGTATTAGCCTCCATTCCCCTTGCTAATATAATATATCGTGCATGGTATGCTTTTTGAACATTTTCTAGATAGAAATAAAATCATCCATGTTTTATTTATTTGTATTATGTTACTATTCCTGCAAATAATTATCTGGCCATTCATACATTATTAAAAGTAAAGGCAAAAAATAGAACTATTTATTACAGACAAACTGCAGAATATTATTTAATTGTTATTTATTCCTTACAGTTTCAATTATTGTTCATGCTTATGAAGGTGTATGAGGAGGGTTGTGGGGTGGGGGGTGGGCAGGGGGATCATTTACTCTGGAATATTATTTCATTTTAAGTGAACAATGACATCAAGTTAAGCTGTATTTTTCTATGACCCCATAAACTAGGGCTTTGTGGTTTGATTGCTGTAAACAGGATAAGGTGTGCTAGGCACCATTTGTTGTGTCTATTCCTCAATCTTTTACAATTATCGAAGTCATAATGATATAAATAATGATTTGAATCGTTACACAAGAAAAGTTACACAAGGAAAACTAAAAGAAAAGTACAAGAATAAGATAATTTGTTTGGATGAATGCTTTCTATTGACATTCATTTATTGCAAGAGGTTTCAAAAACATACAGAACAGAGCAACAAAACAGGCAAACAAAAAGACACACTATAATATAGAATTTAAAAGAGTCATGAATAAATAACTATAATACTGAATCACTACGTTTAAATGCAACAGGTTTAGTCATGATGACACAAAGCCAGTCAGGAGATCTTAAGTATTTAAAAAATAGCATGCCATTGAAGAGAATAGTCCAGTAATGTTCAGTAGATATCGAGATCTCACCCAGACCAGCAATCACCAGAGCTCTGATTTTGAATACGATTATGTCAGTTCAGTATTTATTGTAAAGCCAGATGTTTAGTCTCGAGAGATCTTCCCAATGCTGATGTTTGTTTATGAAAGACTTCATCGGAAATCAAAACAATTGAAAATTCCCCAAAGCGATTGCCCTAAATTCTCAGGAGGAATGTGTCCATGTGCTCTGCTCAATGTTTCTCACTACTGAAACTATTTGCCACTCTTACCATTCATTCTCTGTGAACACTAGGATCTCCTCACCTTGATATTTAAACTGCAAGGGAGTATATAGACTTGATGCTTTTAATGAAGTCCGTTATAATTTTATGAACTTGTAATGGTTGCAGTTGCTTTGATAAAATAAATTCAGGCAGTAGTTACCAGGTTTTATAGGGGACATATACATGGCATAACCGTACACCACATTTGGTGGAAATTTCAGTCATTTGTGCAAATTGTCTTGATTTACAGCAATTATGTAGTGAGTGTGACAGCACTGCACACGACTAACAACTTCACACACCGGAGGAGCTGCTGCTTCTAACGGCTCCACAAGACACGAGCGCTTTTTACGTCGCCAGGCCCTGAGTCGCAATAGCCCACCCCCCCTGTGATAACTGGAAATTTATTGAAATTGTACCTGATAATTGAAAGGAGTTGTGGACTGTACATTCGTATATCAATCACATTATCACCAACCTTATCATCGTAGCATGAATTGTGTTTAATGGGGTGAGTATAAAGTGCTGTTTTCAAGATTAAATATGTAACTCCCTGAATGGTTTTATCAAAGCAACTGAAACCATTACAAGTTCATAAAATTATAACTGTGATCTTCATTAAAAGCATCAAGTCTATATACTCCACTGTGCAGTTTAAATATCAAGGTGAGTAGATCCTAAGTGTTCACAAGAGAAATGAATGGGAAGAGTGGCAAATAGTTTCAGTAGTGAGAAACATTGAGCAGAACATCTGAACACATTCCTCCTGAGAATTTAGAGCGATCGCTTTGGGGAATTTTCAATTGTTTTGATTTCCAATGAAGTCCTTCATAAAAAACATCAGCATTGGGAAGATCCCTCGAGACTAAACATCTGGCTTTACAATAAAGACTGAACTGACATAATCATATTCAAAATCAGAGCTCTGTTGATTGCTGGTCTGGGTGAGATCTTTATATCTACTGAACATTACTGGACTATTCCCTTCAATGGCATGCTATTTTTTAAATACCTAAGATCTCCTGACTGGCTTTGTGTCATTGCGACATACCAGCAACTAAACCTGTTGCATTTAAACTTATTGAGTCAGTATATACAGTTATTTATTGATGACTCTTTTAAACTCTATATTATAGTCTGTCTGTTTGTTTGCCTGTTTTGTTGTTCTGTTCTGTATGATTTTGAAACCTCTTGCAAGGAATAAATGTCAATAGAAAGCATTCATCCTAACAAATTATCTTATTCTTGTACTTTTCTTTTAGTTTTCCTTGTGTAACTTTTCTTGTGTAATGATTCAAATCATTATTTATATCATTATGATAATTGTAAAGGATAGTGTAGACACAACAAATGGTGCCTAGCACACCTTGGTGCCTAGCACACCTTACCCTGTTTACAGCAATCAAACCACAAAGCCCGATACAGCTTAGCTAGATGTCATTATTCACTTAAAATGAAATAATATTCCAGAGTAAATGATCCCCCTTGCCCACCCCCCCTCCCCACAACACTCCCCACAACCCTCCCCATTCACCCTCATAAACATGAACAATAATTGAAACTGTAAGGAATTAATAACAATAAAATAATATTCTGCAGTTTATCTGTAATAAATAGTTTTATTTTTTGCCTTTACTTTTAATAATGTAAGAATGGCCAGATAATTATTTGCAAGAGATGTTAGTCCTATCTAGCAAACATTCAAAAAGCATACCATGCAAGATATATATTAGCAAGGGGAATGGAGGCTAATACAGCAATTTTATGGATCTTAAATATGTGATGTGTTAGTCCAGTATTCACATCGCAAACCATATCCATTTAGATTTATACAATACTGTAATGCTTGTATATCTCTATACTGCTATAATTTCCTTTCTATTTTTTTCTCTATACATGCACTCTATTTTTTTTTTTTTTTTTTACTTTTCAAGGGGAACGTAGTATTTCTATTATGGTTGTCAAATTTGGTGCACTTGTCATATATAATTCTATTATTCAATGAGTGACTGGCAGTAAAGCTATCGATCAAGTCAAAATTTCAAGTGAGTTAGCTACCTGCCTCCAGTTTACCTAATTTTGTGGGTCAAATACCATTCCTCTTCAAAACTCATGGACAGAACTGGACAAACTGAAAAATGAAGAGCAATGAAGTTTATTCATATGGTCACTAAAAAAACTGAAATAAATTTTAAAATTGTAATTCAGCAGCAATTTATAAATTAATACTGCATTCATTTAATATTCAATAGTAAACATAATATTTATCTGCTATTAGTCACACCGTATAAACTTTCATATTCATGACGATTTAATGAAGGTCTTGTTAAGAATTCTAAAAATCCACAACTTCATAAATACTTTCTTTTCTTTCTGCTATCCCATAGGCGACATTCTCCTTGTATTCACAATCTACTATGCCATAAGATAAGTTTGTGTCTGTATTCAAGATGACATCTGAACTGATATGTGATGAATTCACATGAAGAGGAAGTGTACGAGTTTTCTTACTTTTCTTTTTATAAAATATGAAGACAATGAGAAGGATGACTGCACATGTTAGTAGTATGGAAATGAATGTAACAGTTATAGTGACTGCTACCAGTGGATCAGACTTTGATGGATATGTGCTTGAAGTTATGTTCTTTCCCATAGTAATTGCTGGAGTCATCTTAGTCTCTTCAGTTTTGCTAGTAAACAAATCCACTGAGTTTGAAGTGGGCTCATGTGTTGTAGTAATTGAAGTTATTGTGCTCGGTACTAAACTGGAAGTTTTTTCAGTGGAACTTTCTAATTAATATTTAGTTGAAACAATTAAAGACAATTGAATAATGCAAAAGAATAATAGAGCATAAGTCATACTGCAGCTGGCCATACCACTGATGCTTCACAGCTTTAGTAATGCTGGTGTGTCTTATTCTATATAGTGCACCCCTGACTGGTACTTTTTTTTATTTTATATAATCCCACTCATGTAGCCAATTACATGCTTGCAGACTCCTTAAATTTTTGATCTGAAGTCCAAAGTTACAATTTCAAAAAAATCCTAGTTTTGAATGAAGTTACTGCTTGCATCATTTTCATGTGCTTCTTTTTACATACTTAAGGGTGCCCTGCCACCGGAAACCGAGGCCCGTAACCGCAAATTGACTGTTTTTGCTATGTCTTTATATTTCTTTTTCTGTGTACTGTGGGCTTACTTTGTTGTTACAGATGGAATGAGCACCAATAGAGGACTCCAGCAAGCCGAATTTGAAGAATGAAGACCCGTCTGGGACGGCGATACAGCTCTGCACACCGGCTACTATTCGGTGTTATTTCGAAGCGGCCGAAGGAACTAGCGTGCTCATTTTTTTTCCAGAGGTAGCTAGCGGGCTTCTTCGCAACATTACAGAGCCATATTTCTAATATCTATATTCTTTTTTTGTAAATAGTAAAATTTTTGTGCCGTTTTACTCCTGCGTTATTCTAAAAAAATCTCTCTGTAACTTTATTCTAAGGGGGGTATGCTGCTTGTGCGCAAAATTTGGATTCAATTCAATGATACAATTCCACGAAATATCGATTTATATTTTCAAGTTGACTACTGATTCGCTATTTTACCCCGCCCCCCATAACGTTGAGCTCCGCGAACGCGCAATTTATTGGTAAGAGCATAATCAATTGACTTGTGGTAGCTCTAAAAAGAGCCCATTTGTAAACAAAAATAAGAAATACAATAATGAGCCGTGAGATGGCCGTTGTAACTTTGCAAAAGGTTAGTCCCGGACCAGAAGTGACGGCGTATTCCCAATGTTGCTTGGAGTTGGTTGCTTGGAGTTGGTTGCTCATTAATGAGAGCGGGGTAGTTCAGCACAAATTTCAGACTTGTAGGTGATATGGCTGAAGAATATAGCGGTAGCAATCCCGACAGAAAGAACTGAAGTGATGATGACGGAGTCTATACGCAGCCAAGTCTGAATACAAGGTTGGTGGAATAGTAGGAGCTGGTACCAGTCAGGATGGAGTTGGTCACCGTTGAGACAGAGTTTTAAGCTGCTCCAATGGCTTCACAAGTACAGCCTCACTCCGTACCCTGAATGTATAATAGAAGGATGTTATTTGAGGTGACTGTTTCAGACTAGTACACTACAGTTATAAAGTTATAGCTCGGGACCCGTTTGTCCTCCTGCTTCGCGGTAATTTGGCGCCAAAGTTAATTGATCCGCGTAGAAATTGAGAGCTGGCCACGCGTGAATAGATTGCATGCGAGGGTTGGGTTACGGGCGGTTCTGCGGTATTATACTGAATGATTAAACGACCACAGGTCCCGGTGGCAGGGCACCCTTAAAAATAACTATTTCATAAGAATTACTCATTGAACCCATATTCACCAGTTCCTCTAGTCACATTTATTCTTTTTTGGATAAGCTACTTAATTTTTTTTAAGTTTATTAGCATAGCTAATTATATTGCTTAGTAATTTAATGTAGGTGCAGTAATAATGGAGGAAATCATTCTAACTGAAGCAAATATAATAATACAAATAAGCTATACCTTACATAATGTCAACTATAAGGTTATTTTCTGAAATGAGAGTAGACATTCAGCAGTGTATCTCACGAGATGTAACATTTAAAACTGCACAATTCACAAGTTTGTATAACAATACACTATTGTATGTTCTAACCTTGTGTAGTATTACACACCATGCGACAAGTGTAGTTTCTGTTTCTCTCTAAATACAGTGAACAAAAGACCACAAAGTGAATGTGTTACGATATTATGTATTAAATATTTTGAAATCTAACACTCTGAAGAAAGACACACTGTGCAGAAGTATAAATATAACTAGTGGTGCGCTCGAATAGGGCAAATGCATGGCGAGCGAGCAGACTCTTTTTACAGAAAAATAGGACAGAAATTACATCTAACTGTAGTAACTGTAACTGTCTAAAATCTCTTTTTCCATTTTTAACAGGAAATTAAACACAAACACCTAGTAAGTATAGGTAAAGATGATTTGTGAAGGAAATCGCTAAATAATAGCAATGATTAGGCATGAAGAGTTAACAATAACAGAATTACCTGAATAAACTTCGAAAGCAGTGGCAAAGAAGCGCAGCTTGACAAAGACTTCACAATTGTTTCAAGAAGAGAGTAGCTATAAACTTTTTGGTTGAAACAAAGTTGGGTAAGGCAGTGCAGCAGGATTCTCCGCTCTAGTTAATTGAAAAATACTACTGGAACTGTGAACGCTTTACCTAACTTACGCAATTAGAAGCGTGGGCGAAATTTTTTGACGTATGCATACATACCTGAAATCTCAATTGAACACGACTGAGCGTCAGCTTGGCTCGCTTCGCTCGCTCGCTGAAATATTTAGTATACTAGTGATGTGCTTGAGCACAAATGGCGAGCGAGCCTAAAGACTATACTATTTTTATATGAATGATTTTGACTTCTAACACTGAAGCTACTGAAAATAAGGTCCAGTTTTTAAATTTCGCAAACACGGTAAAGGGATTTCAGTGCCATAGTAACAAACTCTGCAACTGCTTGAATTGAAGGAAAACAACAACAACAAAACAATCCACGTTATTTAAACGTTTTCTTTGTGATATTCTTTAGCTAAGTAGTGGTTGTAACACACAATGTTAATGTAATTGACGTACGTATACATACATATTATTGGAGAGCGAGCGTAGCGAGCGAGAAACTTACAGGGGTAACACAATTAAAAATCGGGGATGTTTATTGGAGAGCGAGCGAAGCGAGCGAGACAGTATTAGGAGTGGATAATGCAAAATCGGGTATATGTTATATGTATATATGTATGTGGGATGGTACGTATGCCCTTTAAACGCGCTCGCGCGGAACTTTTTTCTCCAAAAAACACGGCTTTTTAGGCTTGACCCCAGTTTATTCTGAAACTACAGCATTAAGCAAGCCTTACTTTATACTTAAGCTCCAAAGTGTGAGAAAATTCCTGCGAAAATGCTTGCTTTTCAAGAAACAAAAAGTTGATTCGACAGGTTACTATGGCATTGAAGACCCTTTTCCAGACTTAATTTCAAAACTTCGCCGTTTTATGGGGGGGATACGGAGTGCCGGTTGTTGGTTGTCAAGAGCTGTTGGTAGTCAGAATGCCGTAGTATTAATGCTAAGGAAGCTACTACTTCTCGAGGGAAGCTGAGGTAAGTACGTAATTCCATATTTGTTAGCTAAAATATGCAAAATTAACTCTGGCCTTTCTTTTTTGTAGCTAAGAGCTTGTCAACAGTGACTGGTAAATTCAAATAGTCAGATTGGCTCAAATTTGGTACTACAAAAGTTTCCACTGCTCAGGAAAAGGAGGTAAGAAAATAATTTTGTATTTGTGTGCTAAAATTGATTGTTTTTGTTTTTGTAGGTGAGAGCTTGTTGTCAAGAATTCAAGGTAATTCAAATGGTCAAAGTAACTTCAATCAGAAGTTATCAATACTCAAGAATGATGTAAGTAGTAATTCCATATTTGTTGGCTAAAATTACAAATAATAACACCGGTTTATTTTTTTATCGTAGCTGAGAGCTTGTTCAAGAGTTACTGGTGATTGATATTATCAGAATGGTTGATGTTTGATACTACAAAAGTTACCATTAATCAGGTAAGAGAGTGATTTTGTATTTGTTTGCTGAAATAAAAGGTCATAACTGCTATTATAGTGTTTGCATGAACTAAGCTAAAACATAGTAACAATACTTAGTTTTATGTTACCTAACATCATGCTCGCTCGCCATTTGTGCTCAAGCACACCACTAGTTTGTATATATGTTTGGACGTACGTATGTCATTTTGTACTTTGACCCTCGCGTTTTTGTGTCAGTTATGTGGTCGACCCCGTCCCAAATTGCACTAAACAGAATCCTCTGGTTTATCGATCAGTACTCGTATCACCCTAGAAATTGAATTGTTTACCGTTTTGAATTCTTTTGCGGGTGCAGTTAAAACTTGAAAACTTAAAGGACTTCCATTTCTATTCGAGTTAGTGGCGGTGGTAAGTCAATGCGCTCTTTGTCATGGTTATAAGCCGTGCGCAACAGTATTTACTTGAAAATACATTGTCCACTAGACTACCGCGAAGGTACCGTAAGTCTGTGTAGGTGCATCTCCAGGTGTGTCAAGGCATTGTGTGTTACAACCACTACTTAGCTAAAGAATATCACAAAGAAAACTTTTAAATAACGTGTATTGTTTTGTTGTTGTTTTTTCCCTTCAATTCAAGCAGTTGCAGAGAGTTTCCTTTACCCTGTATGTGAAATAAAAAAACTGGACCTTATTTTCAGTAGCTTCAGTGTTAGAAGTCAAAATCATTCATATAAAAATAGTATAGTTTTTAGGCTCGCTCGCCATTTGTGCTCAAGCACATCACTAGTATATATATCTGAAATCTCAATTGAACACGACTGATAGTCAGCTTAGCTCGCTTCGCTCGCTTCGCTCGCTCGCTGATATAGTGATGCGCTCTAATAGCACAAAATAGTGAAGCGAGCGATGCATGTTCCCTGTAATTGCAGCTATTCCATGCATGCTTGGTGTGGCTACAAAATACTGTCAAAGTGAGAAAACAATAGTGGTAGCTTTTTTCTATGATGAAGGCTCTTGGTACCGTAATCCTCAGGAATAGTCTAATAAATAAATTAGGAACATTTAATGGCTTTTCAAAAAGAAAGATTCTTTACTTTGCTACCTGTTTCTGTTCCGTTTTAGCTCTCCTCCTCCTTTTCATTTCTTATATCTCTCCTTACTAATTTTTCTTCTGGAGTTTCTAACGCCCTCAAAGCTCTTGACAGAGCGTTTATAACGTTTTGTCTCTCTTTCGCAGAATTTGTTTCACTGGGCATCGCTACTTCGTACGGCGGGTAAACAAAACAAAATGTTGCTAAGAAGATTAGCCGGCCCACGCAAGCGCGTAGGAGAAAATGTGCAGACTACGCACACGCAAGAACAAAAACAATTCCTAGACCTAACTCAATCACGGACTCATTAGAGAGTCAGCTCCTCGCTCTTCGCTGAATTATATAACATAATATGCAGTGGGTACAGTACCATAAATGGTACCACGCATTGTGACCTTAGAAAACCCGGTTAAAGATCATCAATTTTTAAAGTCCAGCAACTCAGATAAGCCTAGTGCAGTAAAATACGATGATCAACTTAGCCTTGAGAATTGTGAGAGGAAAATTGTGTTGTGACAGCAATTTTCACTGTATGGCTATTTAAAAAACTAACTATTGTCAATCCTGTCAGGATTTGAAATGGGAATCGACATCAATCTTGACATTAGTCTGATCACCATTATTTCATCACATAATCATCCTGATCTTGGCTTGTCATCTTTCAGTTAACTGAAACTAAAGCCAAAGCCACATTGTTGTTTGGTATTTACTTTTTGTGTAAAGATTTAATTAGTTTACTATAAATTGACTGAGTTTTAGATAACTTGTATTGCTTCTCAAATTATTCAGTAATTGGACTCCTTAAGAATGTATTCCTACTTTATTTAGTCAACCAAGATTTCATAGTAATGTGCTATTTTTATAACTTGTTTGGGATGAAGTATTAGTTTTTATATACTTCAGAAAAGATTTACTTAATGGCAATTTAAATCTTACCTTAATAACTGCATGATTCAAGGTCGACTTCATGGTCACAAGAAAAATAATATTGGCCATTAGAACAAGAAAATTTGCTATTATTATTTAAAACGGTTCTATGTATGATGTGTGGTCTAATACAAACATTTAATTGTTTGTCCGAAGTCTTAATTCTTCCAGTCTTTATTAGGTTAGATTGAGTCATATAAAAAATACTTGCTACTTTTCAAATTACAAGTGCTACATATTTTATTTTAAAAATAACAGTGGCCGTGTATGTCAAGGAATTATATGTAAGTAGTGGTTATCCAGGCAGGCTTTACTTTCACTCAAATTAGCCTGCTAGTGAAATATTTTGCCATATCACACTCTAACTCATGTAATAAGTACTATATATATTGTGAACATTGTTTTGATCTTCCAAGCATATTAGTGCGCATTCCAACATTAGACCACATTATTCTTAAGCAGTTATCATGCTCTGTAAATTAGAGTACAATCTTAGTCGCTAATCATGGTCACTTTGTAAAGCAAGAGAATTAAATGTAATGTAATTCTACCTTTATATATTATTACACATTATTCTTTGACACAATTAACACATATAGCTTTCTGAAATGGATTTGAATCCTGATTGTGGTATAAGGGAGGCGTAAGAGAGACTGCCAAAGGTAGGTCACTGTTACAAGAGCTGCTAAGGGAGGTGTAAGAGAGACTGCCAAAGGTAGGTCACTGTTACAAGCGCTGCTTAGGCTTCACATTTTAAGGTGATCAATTCAGCAGGTGTTTAATCTCAGATTGAGCTTATACTGAGGCACAAGTAAAAATAACATAGTCTCTTTTGTAAATACTAAGCCAACAGACTCATTGTATTCTCCTATATCACTTGTATACCTATAGACTTGTATATTGCCTCTAGCACTCACCTTGAACACCTTGAACATTACTACTTGCTATTGTCGGACAAATGAAGCAATTGTCATTCCCTGGAGAAAAAAAATGCATTACCTTTCTACCAAGTTCTTATAAAAACTGTAACAAAACAATCTGACCTTGACATTCTCTACATGTTATTCTTTCACCTACATTGCCTGAAAATAGTAAACAACATTAATTTTATTTATTATAACCTGTGGTGTCTTTCATGCTTTAGTTGCTCTGACCAAATACAATGCATTCTGTTTCTTCGCATGAGCAGCAACTGTCACAGAATCCTAGAATATGACAATATGACTAGTAAAAAAGTTTGCACATTATGTAACTGCATATATGTACTTGTGATATATAAATTAGTAAGATTCACTCAATTTCAGAGTTTAACCTAATATTGTGATCTTTTGCATCCACTATGAATTTCACTGGTGAAGCGCTACTTATCTGTTCCATAATATCATAATGAGTCATGGCACATCACTAGCTATCACCAGTTTATAATAGGACTGTACTAGCTAGGTATATGAACATTTTACACTTAGTGTACTTCATTAACAAGAAAAACTATAGTACTGCATGATAACCGCATACTGCATTCAGAATAATTTTATGATTGCCAGTTTATTGTGTTCTTTGATGGGTTACTTTATAGCAAGAAATCGCTCATTAACTTGCAGTATACTGTTATCATGTGTACTATAGTTTTTGCATGATAACTGCATACTGCAAGTTAATGAGCGATTTCTTGCTATAAAGTAACCCATCAAAGAACACAATAAACTGGCAATCATAAATATATTCTGAATTATGTGGAGGAATACTCAACCTACCCTGAGCAGAACAGAACAGTAATGTTGTCTTTATCAGGCCAAGCAGTGTCAGCTTCATTGCAACAGCAGCACAAGTTTGGTCGGAACTGATGTCACTGCCTGAATTCAGTCAGTTATATGTATATTAAATGTGTTACGTGTTGTGTAATATTTCATGTGTTATTGTGTCAGGGAGTTATATATTGATATTGAAAACAGAACATCAGACTCCAACCCATGTAATGACAACAATGCTAAGAATGATAATGTTGGTGATAATGTTGATGATAACGAGATATGATCACAAACTTCAATTACAGTACAATTTCATAAATTTCCAGTTATAATTCTAGTTGTTATAACAATGGGCTAAGTATCACAAATTCGTGTAGGCTTCAGTAATACTGCACTATGTAATGATGTAAATCAAGAGAAAATTTGCAGAAATGAATGAGAGATGTTCACAAAATGTTAGTACGGTTATGTCATGTATATTCCACTATAAAACCTGGTAAACTACTGCCGGAATTTATTTTATCAAAGCAACTGAAACCATTACAAGTTCATAAAATTATAACTGTGATCTTCATTAAAAGCATCAAGTCTATATACTCCACTGTGCAGTTTAAATATCAAGGTAGCCCATATTTTGGTCAAAACATTGGTATTTAAAAAATACTTATATAGCTATAATCATAAGTCAATTAAACATTTCCAATGTTTTGACCAAAATATGGGTCATCCCTTCTCTGTAGGGTCAAATCTGTCACTACCTTCCCTTCCTGGGAGTGAAATGGTTCACTAATTATTACATTAAGTGTAATACTAAGTTCTAACTTGCCATTTATTATATCGCTGATAAACTGTATTTAAGTTATTGCACACTTTATTAGAAGAGTACCATCTTTATCCTATGAACTTATAGTTTTCACTAACTTTGAAATGAAAACACAAAATTCAAAGTTGTTCATCGAGGAATCTTACCAAGGCTTTTGTCTCTTAATGTCAGCTTCTTTCTCACTCTCTTCCCAAAGTAGTTTCAATAATGAGTTTCCTAATTCCTTTGCCTCACCATTTCTGATTTGTGTTTTGATAATAAAAATGTTTATGATTCAGTCATTCTCGGCTGAAATAATTATAATAATAACAAATTATTCTCTTTTTAACAGCCAATATGTAATAATTAGAGCATAAGCACTTAGGTACTGGTGGATTTAGTGCACTGAAGCCCAAGAGCCGTAGGCCGAGGGCTGTGTGCACTAAATCCACCAGTACCTAAGCGCACATGCTCTAACTATTTTAGATCCTGTTTACGCATGCCCAGTTGCCACTAGCAACTTTGTTTATCAGCATTTTCGCAGAAATGGCTAAAGGCAAAAAATAGTGCACACTTACCAAGTTAGTACACCTAGTAACAATATAGCAACGGGAACTAAAGTTAATTATAACTTAACCCTATTTATTATTTGCTATTATTAACAAAAATCCAATATTTTCCCAAAATGTGCAAAGAAGTATTATCGGGCACTATATCTTAAACAATTGGGAAAAGAGAACAGAGGCAATAGCAGTTTCAGTTCCACGGTGATGGGCTGGATGGTACCACTAGATTGGACAGAAACCTGACCCGAGCTATTAGTTGTTGAATTGGCAGTTGGTAATACTTTTGAAAAAAATCAAAACCTGGCTCATGAGTGTGTTCCATTGAACAAAATTACAACCGTTCCAAAAAATGCAAACCCATCCTTTCGATATGTGTATTTAAGTTAAAACAATTAACTGGCACATTCTAAGTTCTGTATCTATCTTAGTTCACAAATATTGGTATGTTAGGATAGGTAGTCTTCTTCAGTTTGCGTTTCCCTGTAAGTTGTGTGAAGCTTATGGAGAGTAGATCCTAAGTGCTCACAAGAGAAATGCTACATAATGGGAAGAGTGGCAAATAGTTTCAGTAGTGAGAAACATTGAGCAGAGCATCTGGACACATTCCTCCTGAGAATTTAGGGCGATCGCTTTGGGGAATTTTCAATTGTTTTGATTTCCAAATGAAGTCCTTCATAAAAAAACATCAGCATTGGGAAGATCCCTCGAGACTAAACATCTGGCTTTACAATAAATACTGAACTGACATAATCGTATTCAAAATCAGAGCTCTGGTGATTGCTGGTCTGGGTGAGATCTCGATATCTACTGAACATTACTGGACTATTCTCTTCAATACCATGCTATTTTTTAAATGACCTAAGATCTACTGACTGGCTTTGTGTCATCATGACTTACCAGCAACTAAACCTGTTGCATTTAAACTTATTGAGTCAGTATATAGTTATTTATTCATGACTCTTTTAAACTCTATATTATAGTGTGTCTTTGTGTTTGCCTGTTTTGTTGCTCTGTTCTGTATGTTTTTGAAACCTCTTGCAAGGAATGAATGTCAATAGAAAGCATTCATCCTAACAAATTATCTTATTCTTGTACTTTTCTTTTAGTTTTCCTTGTGTAACTTTTCTTGTGTAATGATTCAAATCATTATTTATATCATTATAACTTAGATATGTTTACAGCAATCAAACCGCAAAGCCCTAAAGATACAGCTTAACTTGATGTCATTGTTCACTTAAAATGAAATAATATTCCAGAGTAAATGATCCCCCTGCCCACCCCCCCCCCACAACCCTCCCCATAGCTACACCCTGATAGACATGAACAATAATTGAAACTGTAACGAATTAATAACAATTAAATAATATTCTGCAGTTTATCTGTTTTGTTTTTGTTTTTTTGCCTTTACTTTTAATAATGTATGAATGGCCAGATAATTACTTGCAGGAATAGTATAATAATATAAATAAACAAAACATGGATGATGTTAGTCTTATCTAGAAAATGTTCAAAAAGGATATTACGTAAGATATATTAGCAAGGGGAAAGGAGGCTAATACGTCGATTTTATGGATCTTAAATATGTGATGTGCAGTTAGTCCAGTATTCACACCACAAACAATATCTATTTAGATTTATACAATATTGTAATGCTTGCATATCTCTTTACTGCTATAATTTCCTTTCTATTTTTTTTCTCTGTATATACACATGTAAACTCTTTTTTTTTTTTTTACTTCTCAAGGAGAATGTAGTATTTCTATTATAGCTGTCAAATTTGGTGTACTTGTCATATATAATTATGAGTGACTGACAGTAAAGCTATCAAGTCAAAATTTCAAGTGAGTTAGCTATCTGTCTCCAGTTTACCTAATTTTGTGGGTCAAACACCATTCCTCTTCAAAACTCATGGACAGAACTGGACAAACTGAAAAATGAATAGCAATGAAGTTTATTCATATGGTCACTAAAAAAACTGAAATAAATTTTAAATTTGTAATTGAACAGCAATTTATAAATTAATACTGCATTCATTTCATATTCAATAGTAGCTAAACATTATTTATCTGCTATGAGTCACACCGTATAAATTTTCATACTCAAGACTTTTAATGAATGTCTTGTTAAGAATCCTATAAATCCACAACTTCATAAATACTTTCTTTTCTTTCTGCTATCCCATAGGCGACATTCTCCTTGTATTCACAATCTGCTACGCCATAAGATAAGTTTGTGTCTGTATTCAAGATGACATCCTTTGAACTTTTGTTAACTTCATCCCTTCTTTTCTTCTTTCTTGCCCACACACAGGTGGCTACCGCAATTATAGTGATGACAAAGAGACTAAGGCAAAATGCACTTCCTAATCCTATATTCCAAGATGCTATAGCTATTGGAGTGTAATACAAAAATACATTACATGCAATTTTGAGATAAATAATTATTGTTGTCAGGACACTGTTTCATTGCATACCATATGTGGCTTGTAATGTTGGAAGAGAAGTAGGTATCATGGTTGAATATGAAGTGGTTACTGTCATTATCGGAGATGATGTGATCTCTACAGCTGTATATGTGGAAAACAACAACAACACTTTAATCACTGCTTACTCTCGATCATTTACACTGAATATTTTCATTACTTTGTAGTTAAATACTACTTGACTAATTTAGATATAATATATATATGTATAATATGTATATATACATATATATGTATATATATATGTATATATATATATATGTATATATATATATATGTATATATATATGTATATATATATATATTGCTTTTTGTTTGAATGAACATATTTCAGTAATATTAAGAATTTGGTCACAGTAAAAAAGATTGAGGTTTGCAAGGAGTCATTGCTTTAATGTATGCATAAAGTCTTATCAATAAAATTATCCCATTAATGAACTACGTAGTATCACAAAGTTGTAGCACTTTTTGCTTCAACTTCTAGCTGGAATCTCAAAATTTGCTCAAAGTAGTGGCAAAATAAATGATGATAGATGTGACAAATTACTGAATTTGTAATTAAAATAAGTATACTGCCAATACAAAAGGTAGTAGCATACGTGTAAGATGATTTATGGCTAAGTGTGGGTTATGGAATATATTTTAAATCATGAGTTCTTCGGCTAACCCGACGTCAAGGCAGAGGGATAGCTGGAAGTGAGTGAGTTAAACGCACCTAACCCGCTAATTACTACCTAGCCTATACCAGGAATTGTAAAATCTCATTTTTAAGTTGGTGACAGGTTCTTTATGTGGTCCACATGTCTCTTCCATAACTGACCCATAACCTCCACTTCTACGCTGAAGTTATTAGTTATCACTTCTTGTTCTTTGTCCTCAAGAAGTAATGGAAAAAGTTGATAGTAGTCCTTGACTGCAAGGTTCACCAGCTCTAATGTATTCAGTTTATATAACAGGATGCTGAAATGATTTTATTTTTGCAATGATCGAAACAAAGCAAAAAAATGCAACAAATATCAGTGACAACAAAAATTAATAGAATAAAAGGAGTTAAAAACTATATCAGGAGGGAAAGTTTGGGAAAGTGTGCAACCACAGGCTTGCATTTCCTTTCCATATGGAGCATTGGCAATTCTGCCCATTAAATTATACCATGCCACCACAACCATTTATTCCATGCCTAGCAAAATATTGATCTTATATTCAGTCATCAAGAGCTAAACTGAATAAGTTACTAATATCCTTGGGTATATGGTTACAGATTTCAGATATATTATATCTACTTGAGAAGAGTTTCAGTATTATAGTGCATAAACAGCAAGAAAACACCTTGTGACATCAAACCTTGCTTTCAACATACATATCAAGATATCACAGCTTCTGAAATCGAAAATAATGTTTGAACAAAGTTTAGAAAATTTCATAATGTACCAAATGATATAACCTTCAACATTGCAACATGATGTATTACTTGAAGTATGTAGTAGGTGTCATTTTCTGATAATAAAAAATACAAAATTCAAGAAGTTAAAACTAATTGCAGCTTATTGGAGAGTAAGTGTATTGTGGTATAAAAATTGAGCCAAGAATATTCCAGTAAGAGAGAACATTTCAAAAAAGCGAAACAACTAAATTTGGGGCTGCTTAAACCTCTGCAAATTATAGCTCGTGCTACAAGTTATGACCTCGTACATTGCATTCTCCCTATTCATGTGGGCAGCAATGATCACTGATTCCTGAAAAACGAAGCTAGTATAATATATGTATAATACTCAAGATTTATATGAATTGGAAATTGTTAACAAACATATACCATATTTAATTACAGTAACATACTTCTATCAAGCAATCTTGTCTGATTAGCTATGACAGTTATTAATATACTTATGGAAAGCTAGGAGCATATAGCCAGTAACTCAGTTAATAGATTAAAAATTATATAGTTTATTCAACTTTGTATGTGTTAAATAGAACCATGTTGTGGTATCTAAAAGCTTAGCAGTGCCAGATTCATAACGCAACTAGTATATACAATCACCTCAAATGATTAATTGGTCTGCATCAAATTGAATCAATATATAAACTATAGTTCTTTCAAACTGAAAAAAGGTTTGAAATTCCCTAACCCTCTATAGTCTAATTTTTCATGTCCATAATATTTATTTCTTCCCAAAGCATGTTTCTGCCACATTGTCATTCACTTTATTATGGTAAAATTCTGAAATTATGTTCTTACTAGCTGGTCTAAATGTCACTTGAATAGTCAGCATTCTTATTAATAGAGTTAGAAGTTGAAACAAAACTAATTCTTTACAAACACTTGGCTATTTTAAAATAAATGAACTTGTTGAGTAGTGCAAAAGTAAATGTAATAATTCTGTCTGTAATCCATTATTTTTTATATTTAATGTAAACTCTAGACATCGTAACTAAAACCTGCTTTTATTCAGCTTTAAATGCTCTATAAATACAAATACATGATATTGTATCTGCATTCATTGTGGCCATTAAAGTCGGCACGGTTTATGATTTGTCCCCATACAGTGTTGTAGGAAGATGCTTCAGTATAGGGGAGGGCATGTTTTTGTGGTTTAACAGTGTTCATGTGAGAAATCACCTCGTTAAATTCTGCTCTAATTACGGGGTGCCACTCCCCCCTTCCTATGCCATTGCCATAATTCTCAGAAGATTACTGGTATTATTGTAAGAATGTTTTCACTTTCAACTGACAAGTCTGTTTAGATTTCCAAACTTTATCTCAAATGTTATGAGCTCCTTTTGGTTAGATTTTGAACCGTTTGATACAGCTGTTGTGATCATTTATTTATATTGGAAGGTTTTCAATTTCTTTAAGCCTATTAAAATGGAGTAATTTTTTTTTGTAATGAAAGTAAATTTTAACGACAGTAAACCCATGTTTGAAAAAAACAAAAAGCTTTTAATGCTATAATATCAAATATAACATATCTAGAATTTCCTCATCTCTTGATATGTCTATTAAATTTTAGTATCACATTGGGTAAGGTTGGACATTGAACATCCACTAGGAGTCATATGGAGAAATAATTTAGTCTGATGATTATATTACAATACCACATTTCAATAAATACGGATGATTTGCTGATTAAAAAATACGAAAGATTAATTAAAATGAAGAGGTAATTTTAACAGAAGAGATGTACTCACAGAGTAATACACATTCTGATAAGCCATATGTTATTATATAATATTAATATCTTGATATAGGTAAAAATAGGAGTAGTTATCTATCCTGTTGAGATATGTTTACAAGGAGCTTCTAGAAAATTAAAATATAATTCCTAATTGATAATGCATTATAACATTGCTATATATTTTAAACACTAGCAAAATTAATTAAATTCTATAAATATAGCTAGACTCCTCACTTTCCAATGATGTTCTATAAAAAATATTATTTTCACAACTATTTTAATTAAATATGTTAGTGGTAATGTAGCAGTGAGTCTGAGCAAATGTACAAATAAAATTAATCAAGTGTCATTTCAGTTATCTTCATCAATCTTGAACACTGCCATTGGAACTCTCACTTGATGTACTTACTCTGCGCTTCTTATCTACCACACTGTATAAATTCTTATTTACGACACTGTATATCGGACATTCGCCTTGAATCTGAACACTCTCTTCTGCTCCATTGCTGTTCGGTGTGTCTACACGAAGTGTAGACATACTGGTAACATTAGTAGAGTTGTAAGTGTCTTCTTCAAGTAGAGCATATTCAAATTCAATTTCTTCATTCACTGTTCCCAAAGTGATATTGGTTTGAATGTTACTGACTAATGCATCTGATACAACTGCATAGTCTGAATCTTTAATAATGTTGGAGTCACTGCCACCATCTTGTATCCTCTGTTCATCCACTATCATAGGAGGTATTGATACCATTTGTGTGCTTCTATCTTCATTGACTTGTACTACAGTCTGTGAAAAGTTTCTGTTGACTTCTTCATAAATATTTGTCTCGGAATTCACACGTGATGAATTCACATGAAGAGGAACTGTACGAGTTTTCTTACTTCTCTTTTTATAAAATATGAAGACAATGAGAAGGATGACTGCACATGTTAATACTATGGCAATCAGTGTAATAGCTACTATGACTGCTACCAGTGGATCAAATGTGGATTTAACGGGCCCTAAAGTGGTTAAAGAGGTTGAAACCGTCTTCACTTGTACAGAAATCATGGGAGTAATCAGATTTTCTGATATTGAATGTGTTGAGAAGACTGAAGTTGTTGAAGGGTTGATTATACTGGAAGTTGTCTCTACACTGGTAACTTCTTCATTTAATTCATAATTGAAGATATAATAAAGAGAAAATGAATACTTCAGAGAAAAATAGTAAAACTCCTTTTATAGTGCCACACCATTAATGATGCTTCACAGCTTTCTTGTAAATAATTAATGCTGCTGTGTATTATTCTATATAGTGCACTCCTGACTGAGATATTTTTCCCTATGTTACCCTAACCTTAGTACAAATTACACACTCCCTCATTCTATTAAACTTTGGTGGATAAAATTGTAGTTATACTAGGTATTTGAAGTAAGATTAAATCAGTTTGTTATATAATTCACCTATATAATTCACATAATGAAAAATACACCAGGTAAATGTAAGATATATATTTAGTACTAACTACATGAGTCAGAGTGTGCTATGGTGAAACATTTCACTAGAAGGCTAATACATTTTCACAGGCCAAGAGGCAAGTGAAAATAGCCTGAGATTAAAAATTTTGCCACATCACTCTGAAGAGTGTAAGAAGTGATTTATTCCATGCTAGATATCTACACTGAATTAGTTTGTACTAGGGTTGGTAACTCTTGAAGTAAAGTTGGCTGTTAAACTCACTAGGGGCTCCCTACACTCCTGACATTATAGCAGCTGCTCTAACCTGGTTGGGTAGGCTTTTACTAGACTCCCCAGAAGATAGCTGTAAAAACCCAGAAAACTGGTAACAAGGCCAGTTGCTATTACTGTTAGGGTAATGATCTCACCAGTGCTTGTGTGAGATCTCCATATGTGATAACTCAAGTTTCTCTAATTTGTGAGTAACTTTCCTAAAAATAACATTGTGAAAATGTCTAGTTGTGGACTTTTACTCTATGCTAGATATCTTCACAATGTTAATTTTAGGTAGGTGACAGGAGATAACTTACATAATCACATGGTGTTATTTCACTGCCAAGCTCATTACCTTAACAACTGAGCTGGGCTTACATTTTCAGGGTTTTTATAGCTACTTTCCATTTGTTAAGCCAACCCAACCAGATTAGAGCAGCTGCTAAAATATCAGCTGGGGGTGTGAGGAGCCCCTAGAACGTTTTACAGGCCCTAATGCAAACTACTTCCAGTGTAGATATCTAGCATGGAATAAACCACTTATTAAACTCTGTCAGAGTGATATGGCTAGATATTTCACTCTTAGGCTTTATTTTCACTTGCCTCTGGCTCATGGAAATAAATTAGCCTGCTAGTGAAATATTTCGCCATATCACACTCTGACTCATGTATTAAGTTACTGCGTGTATATATATATATCCAAGCTAGATATCTTCACAATGTTATGTTTAGGTACTCTCATTACACTCTGATATGCTAGTAGTTATACAACAACCTCTACCTTACTTTGTTTTCAGTTTTTACAGCTACCTTACCCTAGTGAAGCCTACCCAACCAGGTTAGAACAGCTGCTAAAATATAAGCTGGGGGTGTGGTGAGCCCCTAGAGAGTTTAACAGCCAACTTTACATCAAAAGTTATCAACCCTAGTCCAAACTACAGCAGTGAAGATATCAAGCATAATTACACTTGGGCAGAGTGATGTGGCTAGATATTTCGCTCAATATTTTGCCATATCACACACTGGCTCATGTAATAATTACTATACATATAAATATATAATATATATTAACCAATTTATTGCTACTGCCTCAAAATTACCTATTGAAATAGCTATTGGGACTCACTGGTATGTTAGCCACTTAATTGCTCAAAGAGTTGTATTAGATTATAAAGATTTTTCAACTATATTGGTGTTCTTCTGTTATTATGTTCTATAAGATATAATTGGAATCACAATAAGCTAAGCCAATGGGGGTGCAGGAATGAGAGTATAGAAGTTTATCAAAGTACAACAGCTAAAAAGAATGTAGATTTCACTTTCATGAGAAGAGTGGCTAGCTAGTACCTTATGCCTCATTACTTTTCTAGAATGTTGATGTGACGTCATGATGAAAATGAAAAAAAAAATTTCTGAGTAGCTATTCTATATTATTTTGTTTCAATTACTGTTATATAAGATGTAAAAAAAAATAGAATATAAAGACCATTAATAAAATAGAGTTGAGCATACACATTGTATGGCCTCCCCTGAGCAATGCTTACGTTATTTAATGTTTTGTTAAAATATACAATTAATGCCTGACCTTTTGTTGAATATGCCGTAGAGTAAACGTTGGATCCTGATAATAAAAGGCACAATTCACAGTTTGATTATGATTGTGTAACAATAAAGTTAATCCCTGACCTGCTGTTGAATATGTAGTAGAATAAAGTTCGGATCCTAAAAATAAAAGGCACAATTCAGTTTGATTATGATTATTGTGTAACAATAAAGTTAATAGATTGAAACTTTCTCACTTAAAGGGGTCTAGAGAGAAGCAAAGGAAAAATGTGAAAATAATCTTAGTTGTTGCATTTTGCCTTTGCTTCTCTCTAGACCCCTTTAAGTGAGAAAGTTTCGCTCTACTATTTATGAAGGGTCAGAACTTGATAATTGTAATAAAGTTAATCCCTGACCTGCTATTGAATATGTTGTAGAGTAAAGTTCGGATCCTAAAGATAAAAGGCACAATTCATAAGTTTGATTATGATTGTGTAACAGGACATCATTGAATATTCTAACCGTGATTGTTATCATTACACTTGACAGAACACGTGCAGTTACTATCATCAACTGAAAACAGAGAACAAAATATAAAACTTTGATAAGCACATCAATTTAGTGATGTAACTGAGGATGTCCATTTTATCCAGTTCATTTTAACATGGTTTATATCTTTATAATATCACATACATTTTGGTAAAGTATTAATTGATGTTTCTGCTTTTTTACAACCACCATCTCTATTCCTCATCAACATATTAAGGTTGAGTTGAACATTATTTAGATAGAATTATGGACAAATTTGAAACAAATGACCAGGATTGTTTCAAATCACATTAAATGGCATAATTTCAGTAATGAATTCCTCATATTATTAATAACATTAAATTAGGTTGCTGAAACAGTCTGGCACTTTTGAATGATAGGCTAACTCATTGTTGTCTGCTTCTATGGACACTATCTATTTACATATCAACTGTATGCATAGGCTTGTACGTGAGAGTGGCAAGATTACACTTGGCCCCTCTGTCACTTCCTGTCCCATTATGCCACTAATTTATGCAATATAATATTTGTGAAATCTTACCTTGATATCCGCATACTATTATTTGACACAAGAAGCTCTCTGAAAAAAGAAGCACTATTTTAGAAAGTCTGATTTGAAAAACAGCACTTATGATATTTACTGACCTGGTGGATTACTGCTAAATATAATTTGTTCACATGAGCAGCAGTGATGATCTTCTGAAAGTGGAATGTACAGCATATTTACAATCTTTAGCCAGTTTGTGACTTGTAAAGTTACTAGCATAATAATTAATGTCATATTCTAAACTCTAGCATTGTGGCTCATACTGATATTTGATTTTGAAAATGGTTTTTACTCTCAATAAAATAGAAGATCATAAAATCTCAACAACATAGTGCCTAGCATTTTTATATGGCACACTCTAGCTTTCAATATTACTGAAAGTATTTTTTTTTAGATGTGTAGCCTTTTTCACTACCTTAGATTATTGTTATAATAAAATTAATTGTAGATTTCTGATCATAAAATCATGAATAATACATTAATACAAACTGCACAAGCCGGGGAGGATTATCTTGATGTACAGTTGAGTGAATAATTCTGATGCAGGAAAGGTGCAAAGGACTAGTCCTGCATCCTGACAGACCTATACAGCTACTTTGAACCATGATATTTCTATAATAACCTGTAATAGTTTCATAAAAACTAACCATGAATGTTACAGAAGGTTGTTATTTCCTCACATAAGTTGCCATTGATACCACCTGAAAATAAATAAGGTTGTAAATTCTTGATAACCACTGTAATTTTTGTTAAGTTACAAGCATATTTTTTATACAATATTTCTAACCATGACAGTAATTGGCCTTTATTCTTTGACATATACCACTTCCTGAAAAGGATATTAAGTACTGTGAACAATATTAATTTACATAATACATTCCTACCTGGTGTTATTAGTTGACTTGAGCAATTGATAATAATTCCTGAAAATAGATTATGAAGAATGTATTATAATCTCAATAATAAGGTACAAACTCGATCATTCTTTCTTCAGTAAAAATGGCGAGTGAACAGCCTATCCACATTTTAATAGTATTGTGTACAAAAACACTGGTATAGTACAAATAGAGAGAGAGAGCATGTTACTGCGCTACAAATAAAAAACAACTAATTTTATTTGCAATTTTGCAAGGAAGCCAGGATGAACAAGATGTCATTCTATAAGCCAATACTGAAGTATCTTGTTTCAAGTTGTGTAAATCTTGTTGACTTTGTATACATTCATATTGCTTTACTTAATCAATACACTCTCACCTGGCACATTACCACATGGTATTCTTTGATAGAGAAAGCAATTAGGACTCCCTAAAAAAATCAAGCACATTTGTATTGAGTTCCTTTAGAAATTGTAATTTGAACAGTCTGACCTGGACAATCACTATAATATGGTGCACTTTCACAGTTCTGGATATCTGAAAATAGTAAACAAAATTAAGAATTTCCTTGTGATGTGTTTCTAGCACATAATAATTTCCTATAATATTGAAGTAAATTACATTCTATTCCGTCACATGAGCAGCAACTGTCACTGATGCCTATATAGAAGATTAACAACATCAAACATGAGATAAATGTTTTATATGTGTTGTTAAGTAATTGCATGTGTCAATGTATGTGGGGTATAAAATTCAGTCATTAAGATTTCTATCATTGCATACCTATTTTCAAATTTTAAATAAATTTGTAATATTTCACACTTACTGCAATTATTATAGATTACATGAGTAAATTAGGTCGGTAATGCAGCTCACAAAAGTTTTGCTCATTGAGCTTAAATTATTAATAGCTCTACTAAATATCCTAAGTTGTATCGAAAAATCAGTTGCAATACACAGAGGTTGGTCAGCACACTAAATCTCAACAATTCACTCAATTATTACAAACTGTTAAGACTTTATGTTTTTCCAATTAAAGTCTTAGTGAACCACTACCACCACTGTGAATTAGCATATACTAGCTAGGGGTTGAGATATTCTGCAATTAGTGTGCTTCCACATAAACAAGTGAACTTGATTTCTTTATGATAAGAGCAATTTCTACTAAATTGTTAGTAAGTAACTCATCACTAAACAGAAAGGGATAAAATGGTAGCCATAGATTTATTAAATATGAATGTATATTGAACGTACCACTTGAGGAATGGAACAATGATGTGGTCCCTATTAGGCAAAGCAGTGCTAGGTTCATAGCAGCAGCAGCACAGCTCTCAACTGGTGTCGTGGCCTGCATCACGTCAGTCTTATATTGTAGTGAGTCATAGATTGATATTGAAAACATAACCTTACACTCCAAAACATGTGATGACGTCATTAACCAAAACAATCCCAGGCAGTGTTGATGATAAGAAGGTCATAACCTTCACAAGCAGTATAATTTCTAAAATTACTATTCTGTTATACTAGTTGTTAGTCTTCAAGGGAAGCCTCATAAATTCATGTATGCCTTATACTAACTCAAACCAACATTTAGTTCACAAAAGTCTGTATATTTTATTGGAATAGTGTCATAGAATTAATTAAATGTAGATTACATAATGTTAAGTGATGATCCTTTCTATAGATACAACAAAATACCACTATAAATCCACTGTAAGCCAGGCATGAACTGCAACTGAGGCCACCCACATATATAGTGGATATAGACAGTCAACATGTGGATGTGAGGAAATATCTTGCTATTATTAGTACATTTGTGGCCAAAAAGTGTAAATTAATAATCAGAAATATGTGATAATTGATAAGCTATGGTATAAATACACACAACATTCGCAGGAAAGAGTGAGATGTTTGTACTGATATGTACCTCAGCTATTAAACTCAGTTCCTTTCATCCACTGACTCTATTTATTCTTCATCAAAAGAATTGAATCTATCACAAACTTATAGCTAACAAACTCTAATATATCCAAAGAGCTTAGTCTAAATACTCCACTCTGTACTTTAAATATCAATAATGATATCACTGCAAGATAAATATGGGAGATTGTTTACGACAACACCAAGATTTTAAGAATATTGGGATTTTGAACTTGCCATTTGTATATTTTATATATATCTGTAATTAAATTATCCTATAAAATTAAAATTCTCTGAAGACAGGAAATTCAAATTAGTGGCTCATGGAGGAGTCTTAGTAAAGTTTTTGTCTGCTAAATGTCAGACTCTTTCTAACTCTCTTCCCAAAGTAGTTTTGATATTTCTGTTTTGTTTTTTGACAATAAAAATGTTTATTATAATTCAATGCATCCCCAAAATGTGCAAAAAAAAACACTTATGGGACACTATGTTTAAATAGAATTGGAAAGCTTTTAGAAGCAATAGCATTTTAGGCTGATCTGGTTCCTCAAGACTGGACAGAAACCTGGCCTGAGCGATTGGTTGTTGGATTGGAAGTTTGGTGATACTTTTGGGGAAATAATGAAACCTGGGACATGGGTACGTCCCACTGTACAAAATTACACCCATTCCAAAGAAATCAAACCCACCCTCTTCATATGTGTATTTAAAGTTAAAGCAATTAGCTAACTGGCACAGTCTACATTCTGTATCTATCTTCATTTACAAATTGGTAAGTTAGGATACATAGGAAGTCTTTCTTCAGTTAGCGTTTCCCTGTAAGTTGTGAAGCCTATGGAGAGTAGATCCTGAGCATTCACAAGAGAAATGAAACTTGAGGGGAAGAGTGGCAAATAGTTTCAGTAGTGAGAAACATTGAGCAGAGCATATGGACACATTTCTCCTGATAATTTAGGGCTATCGTTTTGGAGAATTTTTAATCGCTTTGGGAAATTTTCTATCAATTCAATTTCCAGTGAAGTCCATTATCAAAAACGTCAGCATTGGGAAGATCCCAGGAGACCAGATATTTATCTGGCTCTACAATAAATACTGAACTGACTTAAACTGTATTCAAAATCAGACCTCTGCTGGTTGCTGGTCTACAAATGGAAAAGATTGGATGAGATTTTGATAATGAACATTGCTGGACTATGCTCTTCAATGGCATGCTATATTTTTGTAAATGACCTAAGATCTCCTGACTGGCTTTGTGTCATCATGACTTACAGCAACTGAACCTGTTACATTTAAACTTATTGAGTCTGTGGTGAACATTGAATTATATACTCATTCATCGCTCCATCCTTATATCAGTCATTATTTCCATTTTTGTGTTAAGGTGATACTCAATTAAATTCAGTTCTTTGTTGTAGTCATTGATCTTAGAACACACTTAGAGAGTAGTAGCTAACACTCCCGCTATACCCTTGACATGTCAGTAAAAAGAATTAATTTATGACTTTTTAAACTATATTATAGTGCATCTTTCTTTTTTTGTTTGTTTTGTTGTCCTTTTTGTATTTTTTACCCTCTTGCAAGGGATGAATGTCAATTGAAAGCATTCATTCCAATCGAGTCCTCTTATTATTGTATTTTCTGTGTGAGTTTCCTTTTGCGACTTGTGAAATTTATTATTTCAGTGAATTTGCATACATGGCATTATTGGCTGTGGTTAGTACGAAAAAGATTCCAAACATTGTCTACTTTTATTAATGAATATCATTACTTTGAAGAGGGAGGAGGGGGGGAGGGGGGGGGGGGGTTCACATGAACCCTCTGACCCATACCCCATCCAGCATTGTATTCATTGGTGTAAGCTTTAGTTCTCATTGCCTAAAAATAGAATACTAATTCAATAATCAAATTATCCTTACTTATAGGCACAATAGTACACAATAATAATAGTCTGACTTTTAATTGTACCAGTGGCAGAGATACTGGGGGGGCAGGGGGGGGCGATTGCCCCCCCACTCTTTCATTAGGGAGGGCACAGCCCCCCCACTTTTACACTACAAAGAGCAGAGGCCCTATTTTATATTAGGAGAGTGATAGCCACCCCTATCCCTAAATATTTTTCAAAAGTTGAGGCCATACTTTTATGTAACTGACTATCTCACCTTTGTTATCACCTTTCATATCCACTGACTAAGTAGCTAGTACCTCTGTGGTTAACTAATCAATGCAGCTGCTCTTTGAAGGAAGAGAACTAGCTAGTAATGGCAAAGAAACAAACAAGTTTGCTGAGTTTCTGGTCAGCTTCCTCTCAAGGACCAGTTAAAGAACCAGCAATTGAATCCGTTGAAGAACCAGCAGTCGAATCTGTTGAAGAACCAGTAGTCAAATCTGTTGAAGAACCAGTAGTCGAATCTGTTGAAGAACCAGCAGTCGAATCTGTTGAAGAACCAGTAGTCGAATCTGTTGAAGAACCAGTAGTCGAATCTGTTGAAGAACCAGCAGTCGAATCTGTTGAAGAACCAGCAGTCGAATCTGTTGAAGAACCAGCAGTCGAATCTGTTGAAGAACCAGCAGTCGAATCTGTTGAAGAACCAGTAGCGAAATCTGTTGAAGGAACCAGCAGTCGGAATCTGTTGCAAGACCCCGCAGTCGAATCTGTTGAAAACCAGCAGTCGACTCTTTGAAGAACCCAGCCAGCGAATCTGTGAAGAACAGCAGGCGAATCTGTTGAAGAACCAGCAGTGGAATCTGTTGAAGAACCAGTAGTCGAACGGTTGAAGTAACCAGCAGTTCGAATTGTGAAGAACAAGCAGTCGAATCGGTGACAGAACCAGCAGTCGAATCTGTTGTGAAAGAACCAGTTAGTCGAAATCTGTGAAGAACCAGCAGTCGAATCTGCTTGAAGAACAGCAGTTGACTACTGTGGAAGAACAGCAGTCGGCATTCATATGTGAAGAACCAGCAGTCGAATCCTGTCGAAGAACAGCAAGGCGAATCTGTGAAGAACCAGCAGCGAATCTGTTGAAGAACCAGAAGTCGAATCTGTTGAAAGAACCAGCAGTCGAATCTGTGAAGAGAACCAGCAGTCGAAATCGTTGAAGAAACAGCAGTTTTCGGGAACCTGTTGACAGAGACCAGCAGTCGGAATCGTGAAGAAAACCAGCAGTCGCATCTGTTGAAGAAACCAGCAGTGGAATGTTTTGAAGAACCAGTACGTCGAATCTGTTGAAGAACCAGCAGTCGAATCTGTTGAAGAACCAGCAGTCGAATCTGTTGAAGAACCAGCAGTCGAATCTGTTGAAGAACCAGCAGTCGAATCTGTTGAAGAACCAGCAGTCGAATCTGTTGAAGAACCAGCAGTTGAATCTGTTGAAGAACCAGCAGTCGAATCTGTTGAAGAACCAGCAGTCGAATCTGTTGAAGAACCAGCAGTCGAATCTGTTGAAGAACCAGCAGTCGAATCTGTTGAAAAACCAGCAGTCGAATCTGTTGAAGAACCAGCAGTCGAATCTGTTGAAGAACCAGCAGTCGAATCTGTTGAAGAACCAGCAGTCGAATCTGTTGAAGAACCAGCAGTCGAATCTGTTGAAGAACCAGCAGTCGAATCTGTTGAAGAACCAGCAGTCGAATCTGTTGAAGAACCAGCAGTCGAATCTGTTGAAGAACCAGCAGTCGAATCTGTTGAAGAACCAGCAGTCGAATCTGTTGAAGAACCAGCAGTCGAATCTGTTGAAGAACCAGCAGTGGAATCTGTTGAAGAACCAGCAGTCGAATCTGTTGAAGAACCAGCAGTCGAATCTGTTGAAGAACCAGCAGTCGAATCTGTTGAAGAACCAGCAGTCGAATCTGTTGAAGAACCAGCAGTCGAATCTGTTGAAAAACCAGCAGTCGAATCTGTTGAAGAACCAGCAGTCGAATCTGTTGAAGAACCAGCAGTCGAATCTGTTGAAGAACCAGCAGTCGAATCTGTTGAAGAACCAGCAGTCGAATCTGTTGAAGAACCAGCAGTCGAATCTGTTGAAGAACCAGCAGTGGAATCTGTTGAAGAACCAGTAGTCGAATCTGTTGAAGAACCAGCAGTCGAATCTGTTGAAGAACCAGCAGTCGAATCTGTTGAAGAACCAGCAGTCGAATCTGTTGAAGAACCAGCAGTCGAATCTGTTGAAGAACCAGCAGTCGAATCTGTTGAAGAACCAGCAGTCGAATCTGTTGAAGAACCAGCAGTCGATCTGTTGAAGAACCAGTAGTCGAATCTGTTGAAGAACCAGCAGTCGAATCTGTTGAAGAACCAGCAGTCGAATCTGTTGAAGAACCAGCAGTCGAATCTGTTGAAGAACCAGCAGTCGAATCTGTTGAAGAAGCAGCAGTCGAATCTGTTGAAGAACCAGCAGTCGAATCTGTTGAAGAACCAGCAGTCGAACCTGTTGAAGAACCAGCAGTCGAATCTGTTGAAGAACCAGCAGTCGAATCTGTTGAAGAACCAGCAGTCAGAACCAGTCGAATCTGTTGAAGAACCAGCAGTGAATCTGTTGAAGAACCAGCAGTCGAATCTGTTGAAGAACCAGCAGTCGAATCTGTTGAAGAACCAGCAGTCGAATCTGTTGAAGAACCAGCAGTCGAATCTGTTGAAGAACCAGCAGTCGAATCTGTTGAAGAACCAGCAGTCGAATCTGTTGAAGAACCAGCAGTCGAATCTGTTGAAGAACCAGCAGTCGAATCTGTTGAAGAACCAGCAGTCGAATCTGTTGAAGAACCAGCAGTCGAATCTGTTGAAGAACCAGTAGTCGAATCTGTTGAAGATAGCCCTAGCTCTGCAATAGAAGATGAAATTACTAAAGCTATCGATCAGGTAGACCAAGCCACAATGCCAATGACATCTGAGACATCTGGTTGTTCAAGTGTATGTTGTTCTGATGAAACAAAAGCATACCATCCCACAGATAAGTTCACTCTTCAGGCTCTCAAAACCAAGGGAAGAAGTTTTCAATCTAGCTGGTTTAAACAGTTTCCATGGATTAGTGTTTGTGTCAATCGGAAGAAAGTATTTTGCATTTATTGTAAGCATGCAAAAAAACATGAGCTATTTACTTTCAGTAAATGTGGGGAAAAAACATTCACTGATAGTGGATTTCAAAACTGGAAGAAGGCTGTAGCTAAATTGAAAGATCATGACAGCTCACATTTTCATCAAGAAGCTAAGTTGAAGTGGATTGCTCAAGAACAGCCAACCATCACAACCCAGTTAATTGCACAACAGAATAAGCTTCAGCAAAATAGACGAGCTGGCTTGCTGAAACAACTGAGAGGTATACAGTATCTCACACGGCAAGGAGTTGCACTACAAGAACATCGACAAGAAGATGGCAATCTCTATCAGTTGTTGGTTACCTGGAGTCATGATTGTGAAGTTGTTAAGTCATGGCTGAAAGGAAATCGATACACCTGTCATCAAAGTGTCAACGATTTAATAAATATAATGGGTAAAAATTTGTTACGTGTTCTACTATCAAGAATTGGTGCACAAGACCCAGCTTGGTTTTCTGTTGTTGTTGATGAAGCTACAGACATATGCTCCACAGAACAGCTAAACTTGTCAATTCGCTGGGTGAATAACAGGTATGAATCGTTTGAGGATCCGATAGGTTTATTCAGAGTGCCGGATACAAAGGCAGAAACATTATTTGCAGTAATTAAAGTTCTTCTCATCAGGTGTAATCTTCCATTGGAAATGTGTCGTGGCCAGGCCTATGATGGAGCAGCCAACATGCAAGGTAAACGTTCTGGAGTGGCAGCAAGGTTTTTAGCTGAAAATCCAGCAGCTGTTCCAGTGCACTGTTTTGCCCACTCTTTAAACCTATGCCTTCAGGGAATAGGAAGAAACATAGTCTGCCTTAGAGATGCTTTGGACGTGGTTCATGAAATTGATAAGCTAATAAGGTTTTCCCCTAAAAGGCTTCACTTATTTTCCTCTGCAATTAAAGAAGTCAAGGAAGAAGGTACAGTAAGTTTGAAGTTATTAAGCACGACTCGCTGGACTGCTCGTACAGCAGCAATTGATGCCATACTTAAAGATTACAATGTGCTTTTAGAAATCTTGGAAGAAATTCATGATACAACTGAGGATGAATATGGATTGAAAGCATTTGGCCTAATACAGTTATTGGAAAAATTTGACACCATTTTTGGTCTAAAACTGAGTTACCAATTGTTTAGTGCTTCTGAACAAGTTTCATTAACACTTCAAAAGAAAAATATTGCAATTCATGATGCATTATCTGCTGTAGAAGCTGCAAAGAATCATTTCAAAATATTACGAACTGATGAAGAGTTCGATCGCTTCTATAGCAGAGCAGAAAGCTTTGCTGAAGAACATGGAATTGATTTGCCTATTTTGCCTAGAAAGAGGAGAAGGCCGCAGTGTTATTCAAGTGGAAGTGAGCCACATACTCCATCTTGTCCTAAACTACATTACAGAAAGATGTATTTTGAAGCTTGTGACGTACTGTCAGGAGAACTTCAAAATCGATTTGAATCCAAGACCATTCCAGCAGTAGTATCTATGGAAAAGGCACTAATAAAAGCTGCCAATAATCAAGAATTTGAGAGTGAAATGAAAGAAATTGAGAAATCTTGTTTTTCTAAGGATATCAATGTTTTTGAATTAAGAAAGCAACTTCAACTTCTTCATGGTGCAGTGAAGACAGCTCTGCCAACAGTGAAAATGGTCACTTCTATCCACACTATATGTGATGCCATGAATGAGAGAGATAGCTTCAAGGAGTTGCTTTCATCTATACATGGACTTCTTCGACTTGCTCTGACAGTCCCTATATCATCAGCAACAGCTGAACGAACCTTTTCTGCCCTCAAGTTTGTATTCACATCACAACGTTCAACTATGACTGAAAAGCGATTGAATAACTGTTTACTTCTGCATATACATCAGGAACTTACAGACTCGATGAATCTAATCGAAGTAGCAAAAGAATTTGTTGGAATGTATGATACACGGAGAAAATAATTTGGTAATTTTTTGTGACAGTCTAGCTAAGAAACTAAATTTATAATTTTCAAGCACACTATAATTCGTATATTTTCAGCTGGTACTCCTGATTCATTGTCATTTTCATAAACATTTTTGTTCTTTATTTTTGTCACGATCCAATTACTTTTATTAGGCTCATAAATTTTTTGCATCTTCAAAACGCACAGTTTTGATTTCCTAAGCAATTTCTTTATTATGCCCCAGTAATTTTCTGCCCCCCCACTTTTGAAGTGGTGTTTCTGCCACTGTGTACTCATAGTTATGTCGGCAACTGGTGCTCAATTTGGCACGTTTGACAAATCAAATGTGAAATTAGTGGGCATCTTACATGGACAACAACAGGTAAGTAAAGGAAATTTTTTGAGGGCTTGAGACGTCATTTGTTTCAATGTTTTGGAAATCAATTATACCAAGGTTGTGAACCCTCAGCAATACTATAAAGTAGCTTAGCAAGCCATTACAAAGACCCAAAGAATAATTTCTTATGTATAGTATCAATATGTCAATATGTAGTGTGGGAAAGTGGACAACGTTTTCAAGGCCTTCCACAGAAAACGTAGAGATAGGCTGCCTGCTTCCCCGGTAGTGCCTCAACCAGAGCTCTGAACCTTCGCTCTGAACCTTCGCTGCCTTAACTACGCCGAACTGTCAACCGGAGTTTCAGGATATTCAAGAAGTAAGTTCCACACAGCACGACTCCGAAACAGAAAAGGTTCGAACTAAAAATTGCACGTGGCAAAAATGACTGTGAAAAATCTGGCTTACGCAATGGCCCGCCCTATTGCCATGCCTTACAAAAATGTGAAAGTGATTGTGTGCACGTGTAGTTCTCGATTGTTCTTAATCACACCCCTGAGTAGTTTACGCTAGGGTGTGGTTTCTCCTGGCTTGATGAGCCCCTCCCTTGGCCTGTCGATGTGGTATGCTCTGGTATAGATCAGCATGGGTATTGCAAAATAATAATACAATGATAAAGGTGTGCCATAACCACAAAATGTCCTTCATTTACTAATGCCTGAATTATTAATTAATTACAATAGGTTCATAGTTCATATTATTCTGAATTATGTGGAGGAATACTCAACCTACCCTGAGCAGAACAGAACAGTAATGTTGTCCTTATCAGGCCAAGCAGTGTCAGCTTCATTGCAACAGCAGCACAAGTTAGGTCGGAACTGATGTCACTGCCTGCATTCAGTCAGTTATATGTATATTAAATGTGTTAAGTGTTGCGTAATATTTCATGTGTTATTGTAGCAGGGAGTTATATATTAATATTGAAAACAGAACATTATACTCCAACCCATGTAAACACAACAATGCTAAGAATGACAATGTTGGTGATAATGTTGATGATAATGAGATACGGTCACAAACTTCAATTACAGTACAATTTCATAAATTTCCAGTTATAATTCTAGTTGTCAATAACAATGCGGCTAAGCATCGCAAATTTGTGTAGGCTTCAGTAATACTGCACGATGTAATGATGTAAATCAAGAGAAAATTTGCAGAAATGAATGAGAGATGTTCACAAAATGTTTGTACGGTTATGCCATGTATATTCCACTATAAAACCTGGTAAATTACTGCCTGAATTTATTTTATCAAAGCAACTGAAACCATTACAAGTTCATAAAATTATAACTGTGATCTTCATTAAAAGCGTCAAGTCTATATATTATATACTCTACTGTGCGGTTTAAATATCAAAGGTAGCCCATATTTTGGCACATTCGAAGTTCTGTATCTATCTTAGTTCACAAATATTGGTATGTTAGGATAGGTAGTCTTTCAGTTTGCGTTTCCCTGTAAGCTGTGTGAAGCTTATGGAGAGTTAGATCCTAAGTGTTCACAAGAGAAATTTACATAATGGGAAGAGTGGCAAATAGTTTCAGTAGTGAGAAACATTGAGCAGAGCATCTGGACACATTCCTACTGAGAATTTAAGGCGATCGCTTTGGGGAATTTTCAATTGTTTTGATTTCCAATGAAGTCCTTCATAAAAAACATCAGCATTGGGAAGATCCCTCGAGACTAAACATCTGGCTTTACAATAAATACTGAACTGACATAATCGTATTCAAAATCAGAGCTCTGGTGATTGCTGGTCTGGGTGAGATCTCGATATCTACTGAACATTACTGGACTATTCTCTTCAATGGCATGCTATTTTTTAAATACTTAAGATCTCCTGACTGGCTTTGTGTCATCATGACTAAACCTGTTGCATTTAAACGTAGTGATTCAGTATTATAGTTATTTATTCATGACTCTTTTAAATTCTATATTATAGTGTGTCTTTTTGTTTGCCTGTTTTGTTGCTCTGTTCTGTATGTTTTTGAAACCTCTTGCAATAAATGAATGTCAATAGAAAGCATTCATCCAAACAAATTATCTTATTCTTGTACTTTTCTTTTAGTTTTCCTTGTGTAACTTTTCTTGTGTAACGATTCAAATCATTATTTATATCATTATGACTTCGATAATTGTAAAAGATTGAGGAATAGACACAACAAATGGTGCCTAGCACACCTTATCCTGTTTACAGCAATCAAACCACAAAGCCCTAGTTTATGGGGTCATAGAAAAATACAGCTTAACTTGATGTCATTGTTCACTTAAAATGAAATAATATTCCAGAGTAAATGATCCCCCTGCCCACCCCCCACCCCACAACCCTCCTCATACACCTTCATAAGCATGAACAATAATTGAAACTGTAAGGAATAAATAACAATTAAATAATATTCTGCAGTTTGTCTGTAATAAATAGTTCTATTTTTTGCCTTTACTTTTAATAATGTATGAATGGCCAGATAATTATTTGCAGGAATAGTAACATAATACAAATAAATAAAACATGGATGATTTTATTTCTATCTAGAAAATGTTCAAAAAGCATACCATGCACGATATATTATATTAGCAAGGGGAATGGAGGCTAATGCAGCAATTTTATGGATCTTAAATATGTGATGTGTTAGTCCAGTATTCACATCGCAAACCATATTCATTTAGATGATACAATATTGTAACGCTTGCATATCTCTATACTGCTATAATTTCCTTTCTATTTTTTTCTCCTCTGTATAATATGTAAACTCTTTTCTTTCTTTTTTTACTTCTCAAGGAGAATGTAGTATTTCTATTATGGCTGTCAAATTTGGTGGACTTGTCATATATAATTCTATTATTGAATGAGTGACTGACAGTAAAGCTATCGATCAAGTCAAAATTTCAAGTGAGTTAGCTACCTGTCTCTAGTTTACCTATTTTTGTGGGTCAAACACCATTCCTCTTCAAAACTCATGGACAGAACTAGACAAACTGAAAAATGAAGAGCAATGAAGTTTATTCATATGGTCACTAAAAAAACTTTAAAATTGTAATTGAACAGTAATTTATAAATTAATACTGCATTCATTTAATATTCAATAGTAAACATATTTATCTGCTATGAGTCACACCGTATATATTTTCATACTCAAGACTTTTAATGAATGTCTTGTTAAGAATTCTAAAAATCCACAACTTCATAAATACTTTCTTTTCTTTCTGCTATCCCATAGGCGACATTCTCCTTGTATTCACAATCTGCTACGCCATAAGATAAGTTTGTATCTGTATTCAAGATGACATCCTTGGAACTTTTGTTAACTTCATCCCTTCTTTTCTTCTTTCTTGCCCACACAGTGGTGGCTACCGCAATTACAGTGATGACAAAGAGACTAAGGCAAAATGCACTTCCTAATCCTATAATCCAAGATGCTATAGCTATTGGAGTGTAATACAAAAATACATTATATGCAATTTTGAGATTAATAATTATTGTTGTCAGGACACATTGCATACCATATGTGGCTTCAGTCACTGAAGTAGTATTGACATTTGGTAGAGATGTAGGTATCATGGTTGAATAAGAAGTGGTTGCTGCCATTATCGGAGATGATGTCATCTCTACAGCAGTATATGTGAAAAACAACAACAACAACACTTTAATCATTGCTTACTCTCGATCATTTACACTGAATATTTTTATTACTTTGTAGTTAAATACTACTTGATTAATTTAGATATAATATGTATATATATATATATTGCTTTTTGTTTGAATGAACATATTTCAGTAATATTAAGAATTTTGGTCACAGTAAAAAAGATTGAGGTTTGCAAGGAGTCATTGCTTTAATGTATGCATAAAGTCTTATCAATAAAATAATCCCATTAATGAACTACGTAGTATCACAAAGTTGTAGCACTTTTTGCTTCAACTTCTAGCTGGAATCTCAAAATTTGCTCAAAGTAGTGGCAATGTTTGAAAAAAAATGATGTCAGATATGACAAATTTTTGAATTTGTAATTAAAATAAGTATACTATCAATACAAGAGGTAGTAGCATAAGTGTAAGATGATTTATGGCTAAGTGTGGGTTATGGAATATTTTTTAAATCATGAGTTCTTCAGCTAACCCGAGGCCAAGGCAGAGGGATAGCTGGAAGTGAGTGAGTTAAAAGCTCCTAACCCGCTAATTACTACCAAGCTTATACCAGGAGTTGTAAAATCTCATTTTCAGTTGGTGACAGGTTCTTTATGTGGTCCACATGTCTCTTCCATAACTGACCCATAACCTCCACTTCTACACTGAAGTTATTAGTTATCACTTCTTGTTCTTTGTCCTCAAGAAGTTATGGAAAAATTTGTTAGTAGTCCTTGACTGCAAGGTTCATCAGTTCTAATGTATTCAGTTTATATAATGGGATGCTGAAATGATTTTATTTTTGCAATGATCAAAACAATGCAAAAAACAAAATGCAACAAAAAATCAGTGACAACAAATTAATAGAATAAAAGGAGTTAAAAACTATATCAGGAGGGAAAGTTTGGGAAAGTGTGCAACCACAGGCTTGCGTTTCCTTTCCATATGGAGCATTGGCAATTCTGCCCATTAAATTATACCATGCCACACCCATTTATTCCATGCCTAGCAAAATATTGATCTTATATTCAGTCATCAAGAGCTAAAATGAGTAAGTTAGTAATATCCTTGGGTATATAAGATTTCAGATATATTATATCTACTTGAGAAGAGTTTCGGTATAGTGCATAAAATACAAGAAAACACCTTGTGACATCAAACCTTGCTTTCGACATACATATCAAGATATCACAGCCTCTGAAATCGAAAATAATGTTTGAACAATGTTTAGAAAATTTCATAATGTACCAAATGATATAACTTTCAACATTGCAACACGATGTATTACTTGAAGTATGTAGTAGGTGTCATTTTCTGATAATAAATAATACAAAATTCAAAAAGTTAAAACTAAATGCAGCTTATTGGAGAGTAAGTTAATTGTGGTATAAAAATTGAGCTAAGAATATTCCAGTAAGAGAGAACATTTCAAAAAAGCGAAACAACTAAATTTGGGGCTGCTTAAACATCTGCAAATTATAGCTCGTGCTACAAGTTATGACCTCGTATATTGCATTCTCCCTATTCACGTGGGCAGCAATGATCACTGATTCCTGAATAACGAAGCTAGTATAATATATGTATATAATACTCAAGATTTATATGAATTGGAAATTGATAACAAACATATATACCATATTTAATTACAGTAACATACTTCTATCAAGCAATCTTGTCTGGTTAGCTATGACAGTTATTAATATACTTATGAAAGCTAGGAGCATATAGCCAGTAACTCAATTAATAGATCAAAAATTATATAGTTTATTCAACTTCGTATGTGTTAAATAGAACCATGTTGTGGTATCTAAAAGCTTAGCAGTGTCAGATTCATAACGCAACTAGTATATACAATCACCTCAAATGATTAATTGGTCTGCATCAAATTGAATCAATATATAAACTATAGTTCATTCAAACTGAAAAAAGGTTTGAAATTCCCTAACCCTCTATGGTCTAATTTTTCATGTCCATAATATTTATTTCTTCCCAAAGCATATGTTTCTGCCACATTGTCATTCACTTTATTATGGTAAAATTCTGAAATTATGTTCTTACTAGCTGGTCTAAAGAGAAGAAGATTACTGGTATTATTGTAAGAATGTTTTCACTTTCAACTGACAAGTCTGTTTAGATTTCCAAACTTTATCTCAAATGTTATGAGCTCCTTTTGGTTAGATTTTGAACCGTTTGATACAGCTGTTGTGATCATTTATTTATATTGGAAGGTTTTCAATTTCTCTAAGCCTATTAAAATGGAGTAATTTTTTTTGTAATGAAAGTAGATTTTAACGACAGTAAACCCATGTTTGAAAAAAACAAAAAGCTTTTAATGCTATAATACCAAATATAACATATCTAGAATTTCCTCATCTCTTGATATGTCTATTAAATTTTAGTATCACATTGGGTAAGGTTGGACATTGAACATCCACTAAGAGTCATATGGAGAAATAATTTAGTCTGATGATTATATTACAATACCACATTTCAATAAATACTGATGATTTGCTGATTAAAAAATACGAAAGATTAATTAAAATGAAGAGGTAATTTTAACAGAAGAGATGTACTCAATATTTTAAACACTAGCAAAATTAAACAAATTCTATAAAAGTAGCTAGACTCCTCACTTTCCAATGATGTTCTATAAAAAAGATTATTTTCACAACTATTGTAATTAAATATGTTAATGGTAATGTAGCAGTGAGTCTGAACAAATGTACAAATAAAATTCATCAAGTGTCATTTCAGTATTCTTCATCAATCTTGAACACTACCATTGGAACACCCACTTGATGTACTTACTCTGCGCTTCTTATCTACCACGCTGTATAAATTCTTGTTTACGACACTGTATATCGGACATTCGCCTTGAATCTGAACACTGTCTTCTGCTCCATTGTTGTTCAGTGTGTCTACAAGATGATAAGACATACGGGTAACATTAGTAGAGTTGTAATTGTCTTCTTCAAGTAGAGCATATTCAGATTCAATTTCTTCGTTCACTGTTCCCGAAGTGATATTGGTTTGAATGTTACCAGCTAATGCATCTGATACAACTGCATAGTCTGAATCTTTAATAATGTTGGAGTCACTGCCACCATCTTGTCTCCTCTGTTCATCCACTATCATAGGAGGTATTGATACCATTTGTGTGCTTCTATCTGCACTGACTTGTACTACAGTCTGTGAAAAGTTTCTGTTAACTTCTTCATAAATATTTGTCTCGGAATTCACACGTGATGAATTCACATGAAGAGGAAGTGTACGAGTTTTCTTACTTCTCTTTTTATATATGAATACAATGAGAAGGACGACTGCACATGTTAATATTATGGCAATCAGTGTAATAGCTATTGTGACTGCTACCAGTGGATGAAATGTGGATTTAACGGGCCCTAAAGTGGTTAAAGAGGTTGAAACCGTCTTCTCTTGTACAGAAATCATGGGAGTAATCAGATTTTCTGATATTGAATGTGTTGAGAAGACTGAAGTATTTGTAGGTTTGATTATACTGGAAGTTGTCTCTACACTGGTAACTTCTTCATTTAATTCATAATTGAATATATAATATAGAGAAAATGAATACTTCAGAGAAAAATAGTAAAACTCCTTTTATAGTGCCACACCATTAATGATGCTTTACAGCTTTCTTGTAAGTAATTAATGCTACTGTGTATTATTCTATATAGTGCACTCCTGACTGAGATATTTTTCCCTATGTTACCCTAACCTTAGTACAAATTACACACTCCCTCATTCCATTAAACTTTGGTGGATAAAATTGTAGTTATACTAGGTATTTGAAGTAAGATTAAATCAGTTTGTTATATAATTCACCTATATAATTCACATAATGAAAAATACACCAGGTAAATATAAGATATATATTTAGTACTAACTACATGAGTCAGAGTGTGCTATGGTGAAACATTTCACTAGCAGGCTAATACATTTTCACAGGCCTGAGAGGCAAGTGAAAATCGCCTGAGATAAAAATTTTGCCACATCACTCTGAAGAGTGTAATAAGTGATTTATTCCATGCTAGATATCTTCACTGAATTAGTTTGTACTAGGGTTGGTAACTCTTGAAGTAAAGTTGGCTGTTAAACTCACTAGGGGCTCCCTACACTCCCAGCTGACATTATAGCAGCTGCTCTAACCTGGTTGGGTAGGCTTTTACTAGACTACCCAAAAGATAGCTGTAAAAACCCAGAAAACTGGTAACAAGGCCAGTTGCTATTACTGTTATAATAATGATCTCACCAGTGCTTGTGTGAGATCTCCATATGTGATAACTTGAGTTTCTCTAATTTGTGAGTAACTTTCCTAAAAATAACATTGTGAAAATATTTAGCTGTGGAATAAATGTTTACTCTATGCTAGATATCTTCACAATGTTAATTTTAGGTATGTGACAGGAGATAACTTACATAATCACATGTTGTTATTTCACTGCCAAGCTTATTACCTTAACAACTGAGCTAGGCTTACATTTTCAGGGTTTTTATAGCTACTTTCCATTTTGTTAAGCCAACCCAACCAGATTAGAGCAGCTGCTAAAATATCAGCTGGGGGTGTGAGGAGCCCCTAGAAAGTTTTACAGGCCCTAATGCAAACTACTTCCAGTGAAGATATCTAGCATGGAATAAACCACTTATTAAACTCCGTCAGAGTGATATGGCTAGATATTTCACTCTTAGGCTTTATTTTCACTTGCCTCTGGCTCATGGAAATAAATTAGCCAGCTAGTGAAATATTTCGCCATATCACACTCTGACTCATGTATTAAGTTACTGCTTGTGTATATATATATAATATATCCAAGCTAGATATCTTCACAATGTTATGTTTAGGTACTCTCATTACCCTCTGATATGCTTGTAGTTATATAACAACCTCTACCTTACTTTGTTTTCAGTTTTTACAGCTACCTTACCCTAGTGAAGCCTACCCAACCAGGTTAGAACAGCTGCTAAAATATAAGCTGGGGGTGTGGTGAGCCCTAGAGAGTTTAACAGCCAACTTTACATCAACAGTTACCAACCCTAGTCCAAACTACAGCAGTGAAGATATCAAGCATAGAATAAACCACTTATTACACTCAGGCAGAGTGTGTGGCTAGATATTTCACTCAATATTTTGCCATATCACACACTGGCTCATGTAATAATTACTATATATAAAATATATTAACCAATTTATTGCTACTGCCTCAAAATTACCTATTGAATTAGCTATTGGGACTCACTGGTATGCTAGCCACTTCATTGCTCAAAGAGTTAGATTTTTAATTATATTGGTGTTCTTCTGTTATTAAGTTCAATAAGATATAATTGGAATCACAATAAGCTAAGCCAACAGGGGTGCAGGAATAAAATGAGAGTCCAGCAGAAATAAAATCAGTTGTCAAAGAATTTATTTCAGTGCACAGAAATAGTTGTTTGTCACCTGTTATTCCTATGTGCTTGCCCCTTTAATTGGTGCTATAGAAGTTTATCAAGATACAACAGCTAAAAAAATGTAGATTTCACTTTCATGGGAAGAGTGGATAGCTAGTACCTTATGCCTCATTACTTTTCTAGAATGTTGATGTGACGTCATGATGAAAATGAAAAAAAAAAATTCTGAGTAGCTTTTCTACATTATTTTGTTTCAATTACTGTTATATAAGATGTAAAATATAATAGTAGAATATAAAGACCATTAATAAAATAGAGTTGAGCATACACATTGTATGGCCTCCCCAGAGCAATGCTTACGTTATTTAATGTTTTGTTAAAATATACAATTAATGCCTGACCTTTTGTTGAATATGCCGTAGAGTAAACATTGGATCCTGATAATAAAAGGCACAATTAACAGTTTGATTATCATTGTGTAACAATAAAGTTAATCCCTGACCTGCTGTTGAATATGTAGTAGAATAAAGTTCGGATCCTAAAAATAAAAGGCACAATTCAGTTTGATTATGATTATTGTGTAACAATAAAGTTAATAGATAGAAAATTTCTCACTTAAAAGGGTTTAGAGAGAAGCAAAGGTAAAATATGAAAATAATCTTAGTTGTTGCTTTTTATTTTATTTTTTTTTCTTCACATTTTGCCTTTGGTTCTCTCTAGACCCCTTTAAGTGAAAAAGTTTCGCTCTAGTTTTTATGAAGGGTCAGAACTTGATAATTGTAATAAAGTTAATCCCTGACCTGCTATTGAATATGTTGTAGAGTAATGTTCGGATCCTAAAAATAAAAGGCACAATTCATAAGTTTGATTATAATTGTGTAACAGGACATCATTGAATATTCTAACCGTGATTGTTATCATTACACTTGACAGGACACGTGCAGTCACTATCATAAACTGAAAATAGAGAACAAAATATAAAACTTTGATAAGCACATCAATTTAGTGATGTATAACTGAGGATGTCCGTTTTATCCAGCTAAATCTAACATGGTTTATATCTTTATATATCACATACATTTTGGTATAAGTATTAATTGATGTTTCTGCTTTTTTACAACTACCATCTCTATCAACCTATTAACGTTGAGTTGAACATTATTTAGATAGGATTACGGACAAATTTGAAACAAATGACCAGGACTGTTTCAAATCACCTTAAATGGCATAATTTCAGTAATTAATTCCTCTTATTAATAACATTAAATTAGGTTGCTGGAACAGTCTGGCACTTTGAATGATAGGCTAACTCATTGTTGACTGCTTCTATGGAGACTATTTATTTACATATCAACTGTATGCATAGGCTTGTACTTGAGAGTGGCAAGATAACACTTGGCCCCTCTGTCACTTCCTGTCCCATTATGCCACTAATTTATGCAATATAACATTTGTGAAATCTTACCTTGATTATATCTGCATACTACCATTTGACACAAGGAGCACTCTGAAAAAGAAGCACTATTTTAGAAAGTACTGATTTGAAAAACAGCACTTATAATATTTACTGACCTGGTGGATTACTGCTAATTATAATTTTTTCACATGAGCAGCAGTGATAATCTCCTGAAAGTAGAATGTACAGCATATTTACAATCTTGAGCCAGTTTGTGACTTGTAAAGTTACTAGCATAATAATTAATGTCATATTCTAAACTCTAGCATTGTGGCTCGTACTGATTTTTTATTTTGAAACTGGTTTAATACAAACTGTAAAAGCTGGGGAAGGTTAGATGTACAGTTGAGTGAAGAATTCTGATGCAGGAAAGGTGTAAGGGACTAGTCCTGCATCCTGACAGACCTATACAGCTACTTTGAAAGGACTAGTCCTGCATCCTGACATGATATTTCTATAATAACCTGTAATAGTTTCATAAAAACTAACCATGAATGTCACAGAAGGTTGTTATTCCCTCACATAAGCTGCCATTGATTCCACCTGAAAATAAATAAGGTTGTAAAATCTTGATAACCACTGTAATTTTGTTAAGTAACAAGCATATTTTTTATACAATATATCTAACCATGACAGTAATTGGCCTTTATTCTTTGACATATATCACTTCCTGAAAAGGGTATTAAATACTGATAACAATATTACTTTACATATTACATTCCTACCTGATATTATTGGTTGACTTGAGCAATAGTTATTAATTCCTGAATTAATTCCTGAAAATAAATAATGAAGAATGATTATTATAATCTCAAAATTAAAGTACAAACTTGATTGTTCTTACTTCAGTAAAAATGGCGAGCAAACTAGCCTATCCACAATTTAATAATATTGTGAACAAAAACACTGGTATAGTACAATAGAAAGAGAGAGAGAGCTTGTTACTGCGCTTCAAATTAAAAACAATAACTAATTTTACTTGCAATTATGCAAGGAAGCCAGCATGAACAAAATGTCATTCTGCAAGCCACTACCAAAGTATCCTGTTTCAAGTTATTTAAATTTTATTAACTTTGTATATTATATACATTCATATTGCTTCACTTAATCAATTATACACTCTCACCTGAAACATTATTACATCCTATTCTTTGACAAAGAAAGCAATAAGCACTCCCTAGAAAACCAAGCACATTAGTTTTGAGTTTTTTAGAAACTGTAATTTGAACAGTCTGACCTTGACAATCACTATATGGTGCACTTTCACAGTTCTGGATATCTGAAAATAGTACACAAAATTAAGAATTTTCTTGTGATGTGTTTCTAGCACATAATAATTTCCTATATATTGAAGTAAATTACATTCTATTCCATCACATGAGCAGCAACTGTCACTGTTGCCTAAAAGATAACAACATAAAACGTGAGATTAAAGTTTATACATGTTGTTAGGTAATTGCATGTGTTGATGTATGTGGGATGATACAAAATTCAGAGTCATTAAGATTTCTATCAATACATACCCATTGTGAAATGTTAAATTATATTTGCAATATTTTGCACTTACTGCGATTATAAAGATTGCACGAGTAAATCAGAATGGTGCAGTTGCTCATCGAGCTCAAACTAATAGCTCTACCAAATATCCTTAAGTTGTATTTAAAAAATCAGTTGTAATACAAGAGGCTACTGCATCAGCACACTAAATCTCAAATAAGAAAAATATTCACTCAATTATATCCCTTTAGTAATTAAAAAAAATGAAATCATAGTGAATTACTACCACCAATTTGAATTAGCATATACTAGCTAGGGATTGAGATATTCTGCAATTAGTGTGTGTCCTCATAAACAAGTGAACTTGATTTCTTTATGATAAGAGCAATTTCTACTAAATTGTTACAAAGTAACTCATCACTATACAGAATGGGATAAAATGGTAGCCATAGATTGATTAAATATGAATGTATATTGAACATACCACTGGAGGAATGGAACAATGATGTGGTCCCTATTAGGCAAAGCAGTGCCAGGTTCATAGCAGCAGCAGCACAGCTCTCAACTGGTGTCGTGGCCTGCATCACATCAGTCTTATATTGTAGTGAGTCATAGATTGATATCGAAAAATAACCTTACAGTCCAAAACATGTGATGACATCATTAACCAAAACAATCCCAAGAATGACAGTGTTGACGATAAGAAGGTCATAACTTTCACAAGCAGTATAATTTCTAAAATTACTAGTCTGTTATACTAGTTGTTAGTCTTCAAGGGAAGCCTCATAAATTCATGTATGCCTTATACTAACTCAAAAAACCCACATTTAGTTCACAAGAGTCTGTATACTCTATTGGAATGGTGTCATAGAATTAATTAAATGTAGATTACATAATGTTAAGTAATGATCATTTCTATAGATACAACAAAATGCCACTATAAATCCACTGTAAGCCAGGCATGAACTGCAACTGAGGCTACCCACATATATAGTGGGATATAGACAGTCAACATGTGAATGTGAGGAAATATCTTACTATTATCAGTACATTTGTGACCAAAAAGTGTAAATTAATAGTTATAAATGTGATAATTGATAAGCTATGGTATAAATACACACAACATTCGCAGGAAAGAGTGAGATGTTTGTACTGATATGTACCTCAGCTATTAAACTCAGTTCCTTTCATCCACTGACTCTATTTATTCTTCATCAAAAGAATTGAATCTATCACAAACTTATAGCTAACCAACTCTAATATATCAAAAGAGCTTAGTCTAAATACTCCACTCTGTACTTTAAATATCAATAATGATATCACTGCAAGATAAATATGGGAGATTGTTTACGACAACACCAAGATTTTAAGAATATTGGGATTTTGAACTTGCCATTTGTATATTTTATATATATCTGTAATTAAATTATCCTATAAAATTAAAATTCTCTGAAGACAGGAAATTCAAATTAGTGGCTCATGGAGGAGTCTTAGTAAAGTTTTTGTCTGCTAAAAGTCAGACTCTTTCTAACTCTCTTCCCAAAGTAGTTATTAATAATAGGTGTCCCAATTCATCTGCCTCACTTATTTCTGTTTTGTTTTTTGACAATAAAAATGTTTATTATATTCAATGCATCCCCAAAATGTGCAAAAAAAAACATTTATGGGACACTATGTTTAAATAGAATTGGGAAGCTTTTAGAAGCAATAGCATTATAGGCTGATCTGGTTCCTCAAGACTGGACAGAAACCTGGCCTGAGCGATTGGTTGTTGAATTGGCAGTTTGGTGATACTTTTGGGGAAATATAATGAAACCTGGGACATGGGTACGTCCCATTGTACAAAATTACACCCATTCCAAAGAAATCAAACCCACCCTCTTCATATGTGTATTTAAAGTTAAAGCAATTAGCTAACTGACACAGTCTACATTCTGTATCTATCTTCATTTACAAATTGGTAAGTTAGGATACATAGGTAGTCTTTCTTCAGTTAGCGTTTCCCTGTATGTTGTGAAGCCTATAGAGAGTAGATCCTGAGCATTCACAAGAGAAATGAAACTTGAGGGGAAGAGTGGCAAATAGTTTCAGTAGTGAGAAACATTGAGCAGAGCATCTGGACACATTTCTCCTGATAATTTAGGGCTATCGCTTTGGAGAATTTTCAATCGCTTTGGGAAATTTTCTATCAATTCAATTTCCAGTGAAGTCCATTATCAAAAATGTCAGCATTGGGAAGATCCCAGGAGACCAGATGTTTATCTGGCTCTACAATAAATACTGAACTTACTTAAACTGTATTCAAAATCAGACCTCTGCTGGTTGCTGGTCTACAAATGGAAAAGACTGGATGAGATTTGGATAATGAACATTATTGGACTATGCTCTTCAATGGCATGCTATATTTTTGTAAATGACTTAAGACTTCCTGACTGGCTTTGTGTCATCATGACTTACAGCAACTGAACCTGTTACATTTAAACTTATTGAGTCTGTGGTGAACATTGAATTATATACTCATTCATCGCTCCATCCTTATATCAGTCATTATTTCCATTTTTGTGTTAAGGTGATACTCAATTAAATTCAGTTCTTTGTTGTAGTCATTGATCTTAGAACACACTTAGAGAGTAGTAGCTAACACTCCCGCTATACCCTTGACAAGTCAGTAAAAAGAATTAATTTATGACTTTTTAAACTATATTATAGTGCATCTTTCTTTTTTTGTTTGTTTTGTTGTCCTTTTTGTATTTTTTACCCTCTTGCAAGGGATGAATGTCAATTGAAAGCATTCATTCCAATCGAGTCCTCTTATTATTGTATTTTCTGTGTGAGTTTCCTTTTGCGACTTGTGAAATTTATTATTTCAGTGAATTTGCGTACATGGCATTATTGGCTGTGGTTAGTACGAAAAAGATTCCAAACATTGTCTACTTTTATTAATGAATATCATTACTTTGAAGAGGGAGGAGGGGGGGAGGGGGGGGGGGTTCACATGAACCCTCTGACCCATACCCCATCCAGCATTGTATTCATTGGTGTAAGCTTTAGTTCTCATTGCCTAAAAATAGAATACTAATTCAATAATCAAATTATCCTTACTTATAGGCACAATAGTACACATTAATAATAATAGTCTGACTTTTAATTGTACCAGTGGCAGAGATACTGGGGGGGCAGGGGGGGGGGGCGATTGCCCCCCCCACTCTTTCATTAGGGAGGGCACAGCCCCCCCCCACTTTTACACTACAAAGAGCAGAGGCCCTATTTTATATTAGGAGAGTGATAGCTACCCCTATCCCTAAATATTTTTCAAAAGTTGAGGCCATACTTTTATGTAACTGACTATCTCACCTTTGTTATCACCTTTCATATCCACTGACTAAGTAGCTAGTACCTCTGTGGTTAACTAATCAATGCAGCTGCTCTTTGAAGGAAGAGAACTAGCTAGTAATGGCAAAGAAACAAACAAGTTTGCTGAGTTTCTGGTCAGCTTCCTCTCAAGGACCAGTTAAAGAACCAGCAATTGAATCCGTTGAAGAACCAGCAGTCGAATCTGTTGAAGAACCAGTAGTCAAATCTGTTGAAGAACCAGTAGTCGAATCTGTTGAAGAACCAGCAGTCGAATCTGTTGAAGAACCAGTAGTCGAATCTGTTGAAGAACCAGTAGTCGAATCTGTTGAAGAACCAGCAGTCGAATCTGTTGAAGAACCAGCAGTCGAATCTGTTGAAGAACCAGCAGTCGAATCTGTTGAAGAACCAGCAGTCGAATCTGTTGAAGAACCAGTAGTCGAATCTGTTGAAGAACCAGCAGTCAAATCTGTTGAAGAACCAGCAGTCGAATCTGTTGAAGAACCAGCAGTCGAATCTGTTGAAGAACCAGTAGTCGAATCTGTTGAAGAACCAGCAGTGGAATCTGTTGAAGAACCAGTAGTCGAATCTGTTGAAGAACCAGCAGTCGAATCTGTTAAAGAACCAGCAGTCGAATCTGTTGAAGAACCAGTAGTCGAATCTGTTGAAGATAGCCCTAGCTCTGCAATAGAAGATGAAATTACTAAAGCTATCGATCAGGTAGACCAAGCCACAATGCCAATGACATCTGAGACATCTGGTTGTTCAAGTGTATGTTGTTCTGATGAAACAAAAGCATACCATCCCACAGATAAGTTCACTCTTCAGGCTCTCAAAACCAAGGGAAGAAGTTTTCAATCTAGCTGGTTTAAACAGTTTCCATGGATTAGTGTTTGTGTCAATCGGAAGAAAGTATTTTGCATTTATTGTAAGCATGCAAAAAAACATGAGCTATTTACTTTCAGTAAATGTGGGGAAAAAACATTCACTGATAGTGGATTTCAAAACTGGAAGAAGGCTGTAGCTAAATTGAAAGATCATGACAGCTCACATTTTCATCAAGAAGCTAAGTTGAAGTGGATTGCTCAAGAACAGCCAACCATCACAACCCAGTTAATTGCACAACAGAATAAGCTTCAGCAAATAGACGAGCTGGCTTGCTGAAACAACTGAGAGGTATACAGTATCTCACACGGCAAGGAGTTGCACTACAAGGACATCGACAAGAAGATGGCAATCTCTATCAGTTGTTGGTTACCTGGAGTCATGATTGTGAAGTTGTTAAGTCATGGCTGAAAGAAAATCGATACACCTGTCATCAAAGTGTCAACGATTTAATAAATATAATGGGTAAAAATTTGTTACGTGTTCTACTATCAAGAATTGGTGCACAAGACCCAGCTTGGTTTTCTGTTGTTGTTGATGAAGCTACAGACATATGCTCCACAGAACAGCTAAACTTGTCAATTCGCTGGGTGAATAACAGGTATGAATCGTTTGAGGATCCGATTGGTTTATTCAGAGTGCCGGATACAAAGGCAGAAACATTATTTGCAGTAATTAAAGATCTTCTCATCAGGTGTAATCTTCCATTGGAAATGTGTCGTGGCCAGGCCTATGATGGAGCAGCCAACATGCAAGGTAAACGTTCTGGAGTGGCAGCAAGGTTTTTAGCTGAAAATCCAGCAGCTGTTCCAGTGCACTGTTTTGCCCACTCTTTAAACCTATGCCTTCAGGGAATAGGAAGAAACATAGTCTGCCTTAGAGATGCTTTGGACGTGGTTCATGAAATTGATAAGCTAATAAGGTTTTCCCCTAAAAGGCTTCACTTATTTTCCTCTGCAATTAAAGAAGTCAAGGAAGAAGGTACAGTAAGTTTGAAGTTATTAAGCACGACTCGCTGGACTGCTCGTACAGCAGCAATTGATGCCATACTTAAAAATTACAATGTGCTTTTGGAAATCTTGGAAGAAATTCATGATACAACTGAGGATGAATATGGATTGAAAGCATTTGGCCTAATGCAGTTATTGGAAAAATTTGACAAACTTTTCGGTCTATAGCTGAGTTACCAATTGTTTAGTGCTTCTGAACAAGTTTCATTAACACTTCAAAAGAAAAAGATTGCAATTCATGATGCATTATCTGCTGTAGAAGCTGCAAAGAATCATTTCAAAATATTACGAACTGATGAAGAGTTCGATCGCTTCTATAGCAGAGCAGAAAGCTTTGCTGAAGAACATGGAATTGATTTGCCTATTTTGCCTAGAAAGAGGAGAAGGCCGCAGCGTTATTCAAGTGGAAGTGAGCCACATACTCCATCTTGTCCTAAACTACATTACAGAAAGATGTATTTTGAAGCTTGTGACGTACTGTTAGGAGAACTTCAAAATCGATTTGAATCCAAGACCATTCCAGCAGTAGTATCTATGGAAAAGGCACTAATAAAAGCTGCCAATAATCAAGAATTTGAGAGTGAAATGAAAGAAATTGAGAAATCTTGTTTTTCTAAGGATATCAATGTTTTTGAATTAAGAAAGCAACTTCAACTTCTTCATGGTGCAGTGAAGACAGCTCTGCCAACAGTGAAAACGGTCACTTCTATCCACACTATAATGTGATGCCATGAATGAGAGAGATAACTTCAAGGAGTTGCTTTCATCTATACATGGACTTCTTCGACTTGCTCTGACTGTCCCTATATCATCAGCAACAGCTGAACGAACCTTTTCTGCCCTCAAGTTTGTATTCACGTCACAACGTTCAACTATGACTGAAAAGCGATTGAATAACTGTTTACTTCTGCATATACATCAGGAACTTACAGACTCGATGAATCTAATCGAAGTAGCAAAAGAATTTGTTGGAATGTATGATACACGGAGAAAATAATTTGGTAATTTTTTGTGACAGTCTAGCTAAGAAACTAAATTTATAATTTTCAAGCACACTATAATTCGTATATTTTCAGCTGGTACTCCTGATTCATTGTCATTTTCATAAACATTTTTGTTCTTTATTTTTGTCACGATCCAATTACTTTTATTAGGCTCATAAATTTTTTGCATCTTCAAAACGCACAGTTTTGATTTCCTAAGCAATTTCTTTATTATGCCCCAGTAATTTTCTGCCCCCCCACTTTTGAAGTGGTGTTTCTGCCACTGTGTACTCATAGTTATGTCGGCAACTGGTGCTCAATTTGGCACGTTTGACAAATCAAATGTGAAATTAGTGGGCATCTTACATGGACAACAACAGGTAAGTAAAGGAAATTTTTTGAGGGCTTGAGACGTCATTTGTTTCAATGTTTTGGAAATCAATTATACCAAGGTTGTGAACCCTCAGCAATACTATAAAGTAGCTTAGCAAGCCATTACAAAGACCCAAAGAATAATTTCTTATGTATAGTATCAATATGTCAATATGTAGTGTGGGAAAGTGGACAACGTTTTCAAGGCCTTCCACAGAAAACGTAGAGATAGGCTGCCTGCTTCCCCGGTAGTGCCTCAACCAGAGCTCTGAACCTTCGCTCTGAACCTTCGCTGCCTTAACTACGCCGAACTGTCAACCGGAGTTTCAGGATATTCAAGAAGTAAGTTCCACACAGCACGACTCCGAAACAGAAAAGGTTCGAACTAAAAATTGCACGTGGCAAAAATGACTGTGAAAAATCTGGCTTACGCAATGGCCCGCCCTATTGCCATGCCTTACAAAAATGTGAAAGTGATTGTGTGCACGTGTAGTTCTCGATTGTTCTTAATCACACCCCTGAGTAGTTTACGCTAGGGTGTGGTTTCTCCTGGCTTGATGAGCCCCTCCCTTGGCCTGTCGATGTGGTATGCTCTGGTATAGATCAGCATGGGTATTGCAAAATAATAATACAATGATAAAGGTGTGCCATAACCACAAAATGTCCTTCATTTACTAATGCCTGAATTATTAATTAATTACAATAGGTTCATAGTTCATATTATTCTGAATTATGTGGAGGAATACTCAACCTACCCTGAGCAGAACAGAACAGTAATGTTGTCCTTATCAGGCCAAGCAGTGTCAGCTTCATTGCAACAGCAGCACAAGTTAGGTCGGAACTGATGTCACTGCCTGCATTCAGTCAGTTATATGTATATTAAATGTGTTAAGTGTTGCGTAATATTTCATGTGTTATTGTAGCAGGGAGTTATATATTAATATTGAAAACAGAACATTATACTCCAACCCATGTAAACACAACAATGCTAAGAATGACAATGTTGGTGATAATGTTGATGATAATGAGATACGGTCACAAACTTCAATTACAGTACAATTTCATAAATTTCCAGTTATAATTCTAGTTGTCAATAACAATGCGGCTAAGCATCGCAAATTCGTGTAGGCTTCAGTAATACTGCACGATGTAATGATGTAAATCAAGAGAAAATTTGCAGAAATGAATGAGAGATGTTCACAAAATGTTTGTACGGTTATGCCATGTATATTCCACTATAAAACCTGGTAAATTACTGCCTGAATTTATTTTATCAAAGCAACTGAAACCATTACAAGTTCATAAAATTATAACTGTGATCTTCATTAAAAGCGTCAAGTCTATATATTATATACTCTACTGTGCGGTTTAAATATCAAAGGTAGCCCATATTTTGGCACATTCGAAGTTCTGTATCTATCTTAGTTCACAAATATTGGTATGTTAGGATAGGTAGTCTTTCAGTTTGCGTTTCCCTGTAAGCTGTGTGAAGCTTATGGAGAGTTAGATCCTAAGTGTTCACAAGAGAAATTTACATAATGGGAAGAGTGGCAAATAGTTTCAGTAGTAAGAAACATTGAGCAGAGCATCTGGACACATTCCTACTGAGAATTTAAGGCGATCGCTTTGGGGAATTTTCAATTGTTTTGATTTCCAATGAAGTCCTTCATAAAAAACATCAGCATTGGGAAGATCCCTCGAGACTAAACATCTGGCTTTACAATAAATACTGAACTGACATAATCGTATTCAAAATCAGAGCTCTGGTGATTGCTGGTCTGGGTGAGATCTCGATATCTACTGAACATTACTGGACTATTCTCTTCAATGGCATGCTATTTTTTAAATACTTAAGATCTCCTGACTGGCTTTGTGTCATCATGACTAAACCTGTTGCATTTAAACGTAGTGATTCAGTATTATAGTTATTTATTCATGACTCTTTTAAATTCTATATTATAGTGTGTCTTTTTGTTTGCCTGTTTTGTTGCTCTGTTCTGTATGTTTTTGAAACCTCTTGCAATAAATGAATGTCAATAGAAAGCATTCATCCAAACAAATTATCTTATTCTTGTACTTTTCTTTTAGTTTTCCTTGTGTAACTTTTCTTGTGTAACGATTCAAATCATTATTTATATCATTATGACTTCGATAATTGTAAAAGATTGAGGAATAGACACAACAAATGGTGCCTAGCACACCTTATCCTGTTTACAGCAATCAAACCACAAAGCCCTAGTTTATGGGGTCATAGAAAAATACAGCTTAACTTGATGTCATTGTTCACTTAAAATGAAATAATATTCCAGAGTAAATGATCCCCCTGCCCACCCCCCACCCCACAACCCTCCTCATACACCTTCATAAGCATGAACAATAATTGAAACTGTAAGGAATAAATAACAATTAAATAATATTCTGCAGTTTGTCTGTAATAAATAGTTCTATTTTTTGCCTTTACTTTTAATAATGTATGAATGGCCAGATAATTATTTGCAGGAATAGTAACATAATACAAATAAATAAAACATGGATGATTTTATTTCTATCTAGAAAATGTTCAAAAAGCATACCATGCACGATATATTATATTAGCAAGGGGAATGGAGGCTAATACAGCAATTTTATGGATCTTAAATATGTGATGTGTTAGTCCAGTATTCACATCGCAAACCATATTCATTTAGATGATACAATATTGTAACGCTTGCATATCTCTATACTGCTATAATTTCCTTTCTATTTTTTTCTCCTCTGTATAATATGTAAACTCTTTTCTTTCTTTTTTTACTTCTCAAGGAGAATGTAGTATTTCTATTATGGCTGTCAAATTTGGTGGACTTGTCATATATAATTCTATTATTGAATGAGTGACTGACAGTAAAGCTATCGATCAAGTCAAAATTTCAAGTGAGTTAGCTACCTGTCTCTAGTTTACCTATTTTTGTGGGTCAAACACCATTCCTCTTCAAAACTCATGGACAGAACTAGACAAACTGAAAAATGAAGAGCAATGAAGTTTATTCATATGGTCACTAAAAAAACTTTAAAATTGTAATTGAACAGTAATTTATAAATTAATACTGCATTCATTTAATATTCAATAGTAAACATATTTATCTGCTATGAGTCACACCGTATATATTTTCATACTCAAGACTTTTAATGAATGTCTTGTTAAGAATTCTAAAAATCCACAACTTCATAAATACTTTCTTTTCTTTCTGCTATCCCATAGGCGACATTCTCCTTGTATTCACAATCTGCTACGCCATAAGATAAGTTTGTATCTGTATTCAAGATGACATCCTTGGAACTTTTGTTAACTTCATCCCTTCTTTTCTTCTTTCTTGCCCACACAGTGGTGGCTACCGCAATTACAGTGATGACAAAGAGACTAAGGCAAAATGCACTTCCTAATCCTATAATCCAAGATGCTATAGCTATTGGAGTGTAATACAAAAATACATTATATGCAATTTTGAGATTAATAATTATTGTTGTCAGGACACATTGCATACCATATGTGGCTTCAGTCACTGAAGTAGTATTGACATTTGGTAGAGATGTAGGTATCATGGTTGAATAAGAAGTGGTTGCTGCCATTATCGGAGATGATGTCATCTCTACAGCAGTATATGTGAAAAACAACAACAACAACACTTTAATCATTGCTTACTCTCGATCATTTACACTGAATATTTTTATTACTTTGTAGTTAAATACTACTTGATTAATTTAGATATAATATGTATATATATATATATTGCTTTTTGTTTGAATGAACATATTTCAGTAATATTAAGAATTTTGGTCACAGTAAAAAAGATTGAGGTTTGCAAGGAGTCATTGCTTTAATGTATGCATAAAGTCTTATCAATAAAATAATCCCATTAATGAACTACGTAGTATCACAAAGTTGTAGCACTTTTTGCTTCAACTTCTAGCTGGAATCTCAAAATTTGCTCAAAGTAGTGGCAATGTTTGAAAAAAAATGATGTCAGATATGACAAATTTTTGAATTTGTAATTAAAATAAGTATACTATCAATACAAGAGGTAGTAGCATAAGTGTAAGATGATTTATGGCTAAGTGTGGGTTATGGAATATTTTTTAAATCATGAGTTCTTCAGCTAACCCGAGGCCAAGGCAGAGGGATAGCTGGAAGTGAGTGAGTTAAAAGCTCCTAACCCGCTAATTACTACCAAGCTTATACCAGGAGTTGTAAAATCTCATTTTCAGTTGGTGACAGGTTCTTTATGTGGTCCACATGTCTCTTCCATAACTGACCCATAACCTCCACTTCTACACTGAAGTTATTAGTTATCACTTCTTGTTCTTTGTCCTCAAGAAGTTATGGAAAAATTTGTTAGTAGTCCTTGACTGCAAGGTTCATCAGTTCTAATGTATTCAGTTTATATAACGGGATGCTGAAATGATTTTATTTTTGCAATGATCAAAACAATGCAAAAAATAAAATGCAACAAAAAATCAGTGACAACAAATTAATAGAATAAAAGGAGTTAAAAACTATATCAGGAGGGAAAGTTTGGGAAAGTGTGCAACCACAGGCTTGCGTTTCCTTTCCATATGGAGCATTGGCAATTCTGCCCATTAAATTATACCATGCCACCACAACCATTTATTCCATGCCTAGCAAAATATTGATCTTATATTCAGTCATCAAGAGCTAAACTGAATAAGTTACTAATATCCTTGGGTATATGGTTACAGATTTCAGATATATTATATCTACTTGAGAAGAGTTTCAGTATTATAGTGCATAAACAGCAAGAAAACACCTTGTGACATCAAACCTTGCTTTCGACACACATATCAAGATATCACAGCTTCTGAAATCGAAAATAATGTTTGAACAAAGTTTAGAAAATTTCATAATGTACCAAATGATATAACCTTCAACATTGCAACATGATGTATTACTTGAAGTATGTAGTAGGTGTCATTTTCTGATAATAAAAAATACAAAATTCAAGAAGTTAAAACTAATTGCAGCTTATTGGAGAGTAAGTGTATTGTGGTATAAAAATTGAGCCAAGAATATTCCAGTAAGAGAGAACATTTCAAAAAAGCGAAACAACTAAATTTGGGGCTGCTTAAACCTCTGCAAATTATAGCTCGTGCTACAAGTTATGACCTCGTACATTGCATTCTCCCTATTCATGTGGGCAGCAATGATCACTGATTCCTGAAAAACGAAGCTAGTATAATATATGTATAATACTCAAGATTTATATGAATTGGAAATTGTTAACAAACATATACCATATTTAATTACAGTAACATACTTCTATCAAGCAATCTTGTCTGATTAGCTATGACAGTTATTAATATACTTATGGAAAGCTAGGAGCATATAGCCAGTAACTCAGTTAATAGATTAAAAATTATATAGTTTATTCAACTTTGTATGTGTTAAATAGAACCATGTTGTGGTATCTAAAAGCTTAGCAGTGCCAGATTCATAACGCAACTAGTATATACAATCACCTCAAATGATTAATTGGTCTGCATCAAATTGAATCAATATATAAACTATAGTTCTTTCAAACTGAAAAAAGGTTTGAAATTCCCTAACCCTCTATAGTCTAATTTTTCATGTCCATAATATTTATTTCTTCCCAAAGCATGTTTCTGCCACATTGTCATTCACTTTATTATGGTAAAATTCTGAAATTATGTTCTTACTAGCTGGTCTAAATGTCACTTGAATAGTCAGCATTCTTATTAATAGAGTTAGAAGTTGAAACAAAACTAATTCTTTACAAACACTTGGCTATTTTAAAATAAATGAACTTGTTGAGTAGTGCAAAAGTAAATGTAATAATTCTGTCTGTAATCCATTATTTTTTATATTTAATGTAAACTCTAGACATCGTAACTAAAACCTGCTTTTATTCAGCTTTAAATGCTCTATAAATACAAATACATGATATTGTATCTGCATTCATTGTGGCCATTAAAGTCGGCACGGTTTATGATTTGTCCCCATACAGTGTTGTAGGAAGATGCTTCAGTATAGGGGAGGGCATGTTTTTGTGGTTTAACAGTGTTCATGTGAGAAATCACCTCGTTAAATTCTGCTCTAATTACGGGGTGCCACTCCCCCCTTCCTATGCCATTGCCATAATTCTCAGAAGATTACTGGTATTATTGTAAGAATGTTTTCACTTTCAACTGACAAGTCTGTTTAGATTTCCAAACTTTATCTCAAATGTTATGAGCTCCTTTTGGTTAGATTTTGAACCGTTTGATACAGCTGTTGTGATCATTTATTTATATTGGAAGGTTTTCAATTTCTTTAAGCCTATTAAAATGGAGTAATTTTTTTTTGTAATGAAAGTAAATTTTAACGACAGTAAACCCATGTTTGAAAAAAACAAAAAGCTTTTAATGCTATAATATCAAATATAACATATCTAGAATTTCCTCATCTCTTGATATGTCTATTAAATTTTAGTATCACATTGGGTAAGGTTGGACATTGAACATCCACTAGGAGTCATATGGAGAAATAATTTAGTCTGATGATTATATTACAATACCACATTTCAATAAATACGGATGATTTGCTGATTAAAAAATACGAAAGATTAATTAAAATGAAGAGGTAATTTTAACAGAAGAGATGTACTCACAGAGTAATACACATTCTGATAAGCCATATGTTATTATATAATATTAATATCTTGATATAGGTAAAAATAGGAGTAGTTATCTATCCTGTTGAGATATGTTTACAAGGAGCTTCTAGAAAATTAAAATATAATTCCTAATTGATAATGCATTATAACATTGCTATATATTTTAAACACTAGCAAAATTAATTAAATTCTATAAATATAGCTAGACTCCTCACTTTCCAATGATGTTCTATAAAAAAGATTATTTTCACAACTATTTTAATTAAATATGTTAGTGGTAATGTAGCAGTGAGTCTGAGCAAATGTACAAATAAAATTAATCAAGTGTCATTTCAGTTATCTTCATCAATCTTGAACACTGCCATTGGAACTCTCACTTGATGTACTTACTCTGCGCTTCTTATCTACCACACTGTATAAATTCTTATTTACGACACTGTATATCGGACATTCGCCTTGAATCTGAACACTCTCTTCTGCTCCATTGCTGTTCGGTGTGTCTACACGAAGTGTAGACATACTGGTAACATTAGTAGAGTTGTAAGTGTCTTCTTCAAGTAGAGCATATTCAAATTCAATTTCTTCATTCACTGTTCCCAAAGTGATATTGGTTTGAATGTTACTGACTAATGCATCTGATACAACTGCATAGTCTGAATCTTTAATAATGTTGGAGTCACTGCCACCATCTTGTATCCTCTGTTCATCCACTATCATAGGAGGTATTGATACCATTTGTGTGCTTCTATCTTCATTGACTTGTACTACAGTCTGTGAAAAGTTTCTGTTGACTTCTTCATAAATATTTGTCTCGGAATTCACACGTGATGAATTCACATGAAGAGGAACTGTACGAGTTTTCTTACTTCTCTTTTTATAAAATATGAAGACAATGAGAAGGATGACTGCACATGTTAATACTATGGCAATCAGTGTAATAGCTACTATGACTGCTACCAGTGGATCAAATGTGGATTTAACGGGCCCTAAAGTGGTTAAAGAGGTTGAAACCGTCTTCACTTGTACTGAAATCATGGGAGTAATCAGATTTTCTGATATTGAATGTGTTGAGAAGACTGAAGTTGTTGAAGGGTTGATTATACTGGAAGTTGTCTCTACACTGGTAACTTCTTCATTTAATTCATAATTGAAGATATAATATAGAGAAAATGAATACTTCAGAGAAAAATAGTAAAACTCCTTTTATAGTGCCACACCATTAATGATGCTTCACAGCTTTCTTGTAAATAATTAATGCTGCTGTGTATTATTCTATATAGTGCACTCCTGACTGAGATATTTTTCCCTATGTTACCCTAACCTTAGTACAAATTACACACTCCCTCATTCTATTAAACTTTGGTGGATAAAATTGTAGTTATACTAGGTATTTGAAGTAAGATTAAATCAGTTTGTTATATAATTCACCTATATAATTCACATAATGAAAAATACACCAGGTAAATGTAAGATATATATTTAGTACTAACTACATGAGTCAGAGTGTGCTATGGTGAAACATTTCACTAGAAGGCTAATACATTTTCACAGGCCAAGAGGCAAGTGAAAATAGCCTGAGATTAAAAATTTTGCCACATCACTCTGAAGAGTGTAAGAAGTGATTTATTCCATGCTAGATATCTACACTGAATTAGTTTGTACTAGGGTTGGTAACTCTTGAAGTAAAGTTGGCTGTTAAACTCACTAGGGGCTCCCTACACTCCTGACATTATAGCAGCTGCTCTAACCTGGTTGGGTAGGCTTTTACTAGACTCCCCAGAAGATAGCTGTAAAAACCCAGAAAACTGGTAACAAGGCCAGTTGCTATTACTGTTAGGGTAATGATCTCACCAGTGCTTGTGTGAGATCTCCATATGTGATAACTCAAGTTTCTCTAATTTGTGAGTAACTTTCCTAAAAATAACATTGTGAAAATATTTAGCTGTGGAATAAATGTTTACTCTATGCTAGATATCTTCACAATGTTAATTTTAGGTATGTGACAGGAGATAACTTACATAATCACATGTTGTTATTTCACTGCCAAGCTTATTACCTTAACAACTGAGCTGGGCTTACATTTTCAGGGTTTTTATAGCTACTTTCCATTTGTTAAGCCAACCCAACCAGATTAGAGCAGCTGCTAAAATATCAGCTGGGGGTGTGAGGAGCCCCTAGAACGTTTTACAGGCCCTAATGCAAACTACTTCCAGTGTAGATATCTAGCATGGAATAAACCACTTATTAAACTCTGTCAGAGTGATATGGCTAGATATTTCACTCTTAGGCTTTATTTTCACTTGCCTCTGGCTCATGGAAATAAATTAGCCTGCTAGTGAAATATTTCGCCATATCACACTCTGACTCATGTATTAAGTTACTGCGTGTATATATATATATCCAAGCTAGATATCTTCACAATGTTATGTTTAGGTACTCTCATTACACTCTGATATGCTAGTAGTTATACAACAACCTCTACCTTACTTTGTTTTCAGTTTTTACAGCTACCTTACCCTAGTGAAGCCTACCCAACCAGGTTAGAACAGCTGCTAAAATATAAGCTGGGGGTGTGGTGAGCCCCTAGAGAGTTTAACAGCCAACTTTACATCAAAAGTTATCAACCCTAGTCCAAACTACAGCAGTGAAGATATCAAGCATAATTACACTTGGGCAGAGTGATGTGGCTAGATATTTCGCTCAATATTTTGCCATATCACACACTGGCTCATGTAATAATTACTATACATATAAATATATAATATATATTAACCAATTTATTGCTACTGCCTCAAAATTACCTATTGAAATAGCTATTGGGACTCACTGGTATGTTAGCCACTGAATTGCTCAAAGAGTTGTATTAGATTATAAAGATTTTTCAACTATATTGGTGTTCTTCTGTTATTATGTTCTATAAGATATAATTGGAATCACAATAAGCTAAGCCAATGGGGGTGCAGGAATGAGAGTATAGAAGTTTATCAAAGTACAACAGCTAAAAAGAATGTAGATTTCACTTTCATGAGAAGAGTGGCTAGCTAGTACCTTATGCCTCATTACTTTTCTAGAATGTTGATGTGACGTCATGATGAAAATGAAAAAAAAAATTTCTGAGTAGCTATTCTATATTATTTTGTTTCAATTACTGTTATATAAGATGTAAAAAAAAATAGAATATAAAGACCATTAATAAAATAGAGTTGAGCATACACATTGTATGGCCTCCCCTGAGCAATGCTTACGTTATTTAATGTTTTGTTAAAATATACAATTAATGCCTGACCTTTTGTTGAATATGCCGTAGAGTAAACGTTGGATCCTGATAATAAAAGGCACAATTCACAGTTTGATTATGATTGTGTAACAATAAAGTTAATCCCTGACCTGCTGTTGAATATGTAGTAGAATAAAGTTCGGATCCTAAAAATAAAAGGCACAATTCAGTTTGATTATGATTATTGTGTAACAATAAAGTTAATAGATTGAAACTTTCTCACTTAAAGGGGTCTAGAGAGAAGCAAAGGAAAAATGTGAAAATAATCTTAGTTGTTGCATTTTGCCTTTGCTTCTCTCTAGACCCCTTTAAGTGAGAAAGTTTCGCTCTACTATTTATGAAGGGTCAGAACTTGATAATTGTAATAAAGTTAATCCCTGACCTGCTATTGAATATGTTGTAGAGTAAAGTTCGGATCCTAAAGATAAAAGGCACAATTCATAAGTTTGATTATGATTGTGTAACAGAACATCATTGAATATTCTAACCGTGATTGTTACACTTGACAGGACACGTGCAGTCACTATCATCAACTGAAAATAGAGAACAAAATATAAAACTTTGATAAGCACATCAATTTAGTGGTATAACTCAGGATGTCCATTTTATCCAGTTCATTTTAACATGGTTTATATCTTTATATATCACATACATTTTGGTAAAGTATTAATTGATGTTTCTGCTTTTTTACAACCACCATCTCTATTCCTCATCAACATATTAAGGTTGAGTTGAACATTATTTAGATAGGATTATGGACAAATTTGAAACAAATGACCAGGATTGTTTCAAATCACATTAAATGGCATAATTTCAGTAATGAATTCCTCATATTATTAATAACATTAAATTAGGTTGCTGAAACAGTCTGGCACTTTTGAATGATAGGCTAACTCATTGTTGTCTGCTTCTATGGACACTATCTATTTACATATCAACTGTATGCATAGGCTTGTACGTGAGAGTGGCAAGATTACACTTGGCCCCTCTGTCACTTCCTGTCCCATTATGCCACTAATTTATGCAATATAATATTTGTGAAATCTTACCTTGATATCCGCATACTATTATTTGACACAAGAAGCTCTCTGAAAAAAGAAGCACTATTTTAGAAAGTCTGATTTGAAAAACAGCACTTATGATATTTACTGACCTGGTGGATTACTGCTAAATATAATTTGTTCACATGAGCAGCAGTGATGATCTTCTGAAAGTGGAATGTACAGCATATTTACAATCTTTAGCCAGTTTGTGACTTGTAAAGTTACTAGCATAATAATTAATGTCATATTCTAAACTCTAGCATTGTGGCTCATACTGATATTTGATTTTGAAAATGGTTTTTACTCTCAATAAAATAGAAGATCATAAAATCTCAACAACATAGTGCCTAGCATTTTTATATGGCACACTCTAGCTTTCAATATTACTGAAAGTATTTTTTTTTAGATGTGTAGCCTTTTTCACTACCTTAGATTATTGTTATAATAAAATTAATTGTAGATTTCTGATCATAAAATCATGAATAATACATTAATACAAACTGCACAAGCCGGGGAGGATTATCTTGATGTACAGTTGAGTGAATAATTCTGATGCAGGAAAGGTGCAAAGGACTAGTCCTGCATCCTGACAGACCTATACAGCTACTTTGAACCATGATATTTCTATAATAACCTGTAATAGTTTCATAAAAACTAACCATGAATGTTACAGAAGGTTGTTATTTCCTCACATAAGTTGCCATTGATACCACCTGAAAATAAATAAGGTTGTAAATTCTTGATAACCACTGTAATTTTTGTTAAGTTACAAGCATATTTTTTATACAATATTTCTAACCATGACAGTAATTGGCCTTTATTCTTTGACATATACCACTTCCTGAAAAGGATATTAAGTACTGTGAACAATATTAATTTACATAATACATTCCTACCTGGTGTTATTAGTTGACTTGAGCAATTGATAATAATTCCTGAAAATAGATTATGAAGAATGTATTATAATCTCAATAATAAGGTACAAACTCGATCATTCTTTCTTCAGTAAAAATGGCGAGTGAACAGCCTATCCACATTTTAATAGTATTGTGTACAAAAACACTGGTATAGTACAAATAGAGAGAGAGAGCATGTTACTGCGCTACAAATAAAAAACAACTAATTTTATTTGCAATTTTGCAAGGAAGCCAGGATGAACAAGATGTCATTCTATAAGCCAATACTGAAGTATCTTGTTTCAAGTTGTGTAAATCTTGTTGACTTTGTATACATTCATATTGCTTTACTTAATCAGTACACTCTCACCTGGCACATTACCACATGGTATTCTTTGATAGAGAAAGCAATTAGGACTCCCTAAAAAAATCAAGCACATTTGTATTGAGTTCCTTTAGAAATTGTAATTTGAACAGTCTGACCTGGACAATCACTATAATATGGTGCACTTTCACAGTTCTGGATATCTGAAAATAGTAAACAAAATTAAGAATTTCCTTGTGATGTGTTTCTAGCACATAATAATTTCCTATAATATTGAAGTAAATTACATTCTATTCCGTCACATGAGCAGCAACTGTCACTGATGCCTATATAGAAGATTAACAACATCAAACATGAGATAAATGTTTTATATGTGTTGTTAAGTAATTGCATGTGTCAATGTATGTGGGGTATAAAATTCAGTCATTAAGATTTCTATCATTGCATACCTATTTTCAAATTTTAAATAAATTTGTAATATTTCACACTTACTGCAATTATTATAGATTACATGAGTAAATTAGGTCGGTAATGCAGCTCACAAAAGTTTTGCTCATTGAGCTTAAATTATTAATAGCTCTACTAAATATCCTAAGTTGTATCGAAAAATCAGTTGCAATACACAGAGGTTGGTCAGCACACTAAATCTCAACAATTCACTCAATTATTACAAACTGTTAAGACTTTATGTTTTTCCAATTAAAGTCTTAGTGAACCACTACCACCACTGTGAATTAGCATATACTAGCTAGGGGTTGAGATATTCTGCAATTAGTGTGCTTCCACATAAACAAGTGAACTTGATTTCTTTATGATAAGAGCAATTTCTACTAAATTGTTAGTAAGTAACTCATCACTAAACAGAAAGGGATAAAATGGTAGCCATAGATTTATTAAATATGAATGTATATTGAACGTACCACTTGAGGAATGGAACAATGATGTGGTCCCTATTAGGCAAAGCAGTGCTAGGTTCATAGCAGCAGCAGCACAGCTCTCAACTGGTGTCGTGGCCTGCATCACGTCAGTCTTATATTGTAGTGAGTCATAGATTGATATTGAAAACATAACCTTACACTCCAAAACATGTGATGACGTCATTAACCAAAACAATCCCAGGCAGTGTTGATGATAAGAAGGTCATAACCTTCACAAGCAGTATAATTTCTAAAATTACTATTCTGTTATACTAGTTGTTAGTCTTCAAGGGAAGCCTCATAAATTCATGTATGCCTTATACTAACTCAAACCAACATTTAGTTCACAAAAGTCTGTATATTTTATTGGAATAGTGTCATAGAATTAATTAAATGTAGATTACATAATGTTAAGTGATGATCCTTTCTATAGATACAACAAAATACCACTATAAATCCACTGTAAGCCAGGCATGAACTGCAACTGAGGCCACCCACATATATAGTGGATATAGACAGTCAACATGTGGATGTGAGGAAATATCTTGCTATTATTAGTACATTTGTGGCCAAAAAGTGTAAATTAATAATCAGAAATATGTGATAATTGATAAGCTATGGTATAAATACACACAACATTCGCAGGAAAGAGTGAGATGTTTGTACTGATATGTACCTCAGCTATTAAACTCAGTTCCTTTCATCCACTGACTCTATTTATTCTTCATCAAAAGAATTGAATCTATCACAAACTTATAGCTAACAAACTCTAATATATCCAAAGAGCTTAGTCTAAATACTCCACTCTGTACTTTAAATATCAATAATGATATCACTGCAAGATAAATATGGGAGATTGTTTACGACAACACCAAGATTTTAAGAATATTGGGATTTTGAACTTGCCATTTGTATATTTTATATATATCTGTAATTAAATTATCCTATAAAATTAAAATTCTCTGAAGACAGGAAATTCAAATTAGTGGCTCATGGAGGAGTCTTAGTAAAGTTTTTGTCTGCTAAATGTCAGACTCTTTCTAACTCTCTTCCCAAAGTAGTTTTGATATTTCTGTTTTGTTTTTTGACAATAAAAATGTTTATTATAATTCAATGCATCCCCAAAATGTGCAAAAAAAAACACTTATGGGACACTATGTTTAAATAGAATTGGAAAGCTTTTAGAAGCAATAGCATTTTAGGCTGATCTGGTTCCTCAAGACTGGACAGAAACCTGGCCTGAGCGATTGGTTGTTGGATTGGAAGTTTGGTGATACTTTTGGGGAAATAATGAAACCTGGGACATGGGTACGTCCCACTGTACAAAATTACACCCATTCCAAAGAAATCAAACCCACCCTCTTCATATGTGTATTTAAAGTTAAAGCAATTAGCTAACTGGCACAGTCTACATTCTGTATCTATCTTCATTTACAAATTGGTAAGTTAGGATACATAGGAAGTCTTTCTTCAGTTAGCGTTTCCCTGTAAGTTGTGAAGCCTATGGAGAGTAGATCCTGAGCATTCACAAGAGAAATGAAACTTGAGGGGAAGAGTGGCAAATAGTTTCAGTAGTGAGAAACATTGAGCAGAGCATATGGACACATTTCTCCTGATAATTTAGGGCTATCGTTTTGGAGAATTTTTAATCGCTTTGGGAAATTTTCTATCAATTCAATTTCCAGTGAAGTCCATTATCAAAAACGTCAGCATTGGGAAGATCCCAGGAGAC
>WLWD01002864.1_pt1 | contig 67199 bp, 54 predicted proteins | sample 6712731 | NCBI WGS metagenome assembly WLWD01 (sample SAMN12718690, study PRJNA576275) | sponge metagenome | isolation source: marine sponge | host: Mycale hentscheli | place: New Zealand: South Island, Marlborough, Capsize Point | collected 2014-11-01 | reverse complement strand
ACATAATATGGTGTGAACTACACACCTTTTGGTTTACGTTATTTTTTATTAGCTTACGCAAGACTACAATCTCACAAATTTTCAATGAGTGTGGTCGTCTTTTGTCGCTTTAGAGGGGTGAATGTAGTTATTTTGAACAAGGTGGAGCCGAAAAATTGGTCACTGGTTGGAAATAAGAGGTGGTTGCTTCTCGGAGGTTCTAAATGCACTATATTTGTAGTAGTTGCTATCGGGGGAGCATGATTTGGTCTCTCCAGAGAGGTCGGTCGCTTCTCGGAGGGGTCGTTAATAGAGTCTTTACTTTAGTCATTTTGTCTGTCTGTCATGCTATGAAATATATATTGAGCTGTAGCAACCATAGATATTTGAAATAGTTGGCCCATTTGTAAGTGTGTGGTATCCTGTCTTATTAACATTAACTAGGTATATATGTTGGTCACCACCAGCTATATGTAATTTGAGTAGTAGTATACACACAATTTCTAAAGATAAAAATGATATAATTTTTACATTTATTATACAGGTTCCACAATGTCCGTGTCCTTTTCCTACTCAGTACTCTGTTAATATTTCTAATGGTGATAAAGTTTTATGGAGAACACAATTGACTAGTAGTGAGTGTATGACTAATGAATGCTCAGTATATTTCACTCCTGAACACCACTGGAATGTCAGGAGGTATGAGGTGACAGTAATGGCTACCTGTGACACAGCTACTACTACAAGTTCTCTCACAATATCTGGTCACATAGGTGAGAAGGATGGTAGAATTACAGCAATTATAAAGTGATTGTGTCGATAAAAATTAATTTACACAAAATAAGTACAAAATTTGGTGGCATTTGTTGACTGATTATCAAACACACTTCTAAATTTTTTAAAGCTATAGTGGCTATTACTATGTATAAACAATATTATAATGTAGAATTTAGCTACTTACAAATTATTTAGTTAACAATTATTTTAAAATCAGAATTATTAATTGAATATAGTAGTATTTTTTTATCATTTCCTCAATGTATAGTATATTATATATTATTATATATAACCGTAACTAATACCTGTATGTTTGTAAAAGGTCAAAATTATGCTGATGTCAGCAGAAACGGAGATCACAGTTTGTTAGTATCATGTGGCATAGAGGTGGACACAAACTGCTTAGTCAGCTATAATTACACCACAAACTCCTCTTTGACCACAATCATAGCTCCAGGCCATGAATACACTTTCATTCTGGATCAAACTCCTCTCAGGCAGGACTACTTGTTCGAAATAAAAATGTCCGTGAATACCTTTAAGTATTTGTGGGGATTTCTCCATTCAGGTGGGTCTCCAAAATAAACACACTTATAACTGTTTAAACTTGTAATTTACACCTCAATTCAATTTTATTTACAAATAATATTAATAAAACCTCATGCAACATAAATTTATAAAATTACTGGCTGCTATCTATCTCGTGCACAGCTTTTAATGACAGGAGTGAGTAGCATTTAGCAATGGAGCTGAAAACTAAATTTATTAAAACACTGTTAGTGACTGCTGTGACTTGCATTCCAATTGACTACTTCAGAAGTTATTTTAAATTATTTTATTGTTTATTCATTCCACAGTTTATCCAGAAAGTAAGAAAAGAAAGTCCAATGAAGAACGAATATCTGTAGCTCTCATATCCACAGCTAGTGTTATTGCCTTTTCGGCCATATTTGGAGTAGTCTTCTATTACGCAATGAGACAATTCAGGAAGAAGGAAGTTGGTAGAAAATTTTCATTAAAAGTAACAGCAAGTAATTGTAGTAAGTTATATTCCACTAGCTATGGTAAGTATAATTGATGATGATTAAATTTTGCAGGAAAGAGTTTTCTTTCTAGTTGCAGCAATATCAGAATGGAAACAAACAAACTGTATGGAATGCATTTAGGAAAGAGAGCAGAAACTAATGAGGAGTCTATACAAATGAATAGCAATGTGATGTATGGTTTTTCATCTAAGACAGAAAAATGAAGATTCTATTTATAAACATACATATATAAATGCATACATATATATTGCATTAAACAGTATGCATGCCAAACAATTATCTTGCTGTTTTACATTCTATTTACAAAATCCCCATGAAGCATTCAACCTCATTAAACCCTGATGAGGACTAACATCATCATATCAACAGCAATCATAATCAGCAAGAACTACTACACTATTGTTTTTAGCCTAGCTAGTTACACTAACTTGCTACGATACACTGCTGACATTGCACTAAATACAGTAATCTTCCTGTATTGCACATCGTGTGTTTAAAAATATTTATTTAGAGTGTAATTAAAATATTGTCATAAAACTATTTCTAGCAACAAAGAAAGAAATTAAAATAGGTAAGATTGAATTTTTCAACATTGATTTTTATTCTGATAATCATTCCTTGTCATTCAGCTGACAAGTGGCAAGATGAACACACAGATAGACGCCAATAACAACTTACCACAATAAATAACAATATCCTTTCTTATTAATATCCTTATAATATTTTGATAATGTGCATTTATTCCCAAAGTATAAGAGAATACGTTATCACAATTCAGTATTAAACTGTTAAATTATTTGAGTTCAATATGTTGCATACTTTTGAATTAATGTTGCATTACAATTTTCACCAATCGCTGTAACACAGTTAATAGGGGGGTTGAAATTTTTTCAACTTGTAGAGAAATTTAAATAATTATAACTGCCACCTATAACATAGAATATATTCAAAATTAGAATATATTATACCCACAATAATGAACTTACTGATTAAATAAGTTAAATTCTTCTCAAGAAAATTTCCAAAGCATAGAAAGGACTACTGAAGTTGTTAACTGAAAGATCTTCTACACATGCATAAGCAGAGCAAGACTTTCTAGTAGTACTCAATAACTTATTTGAAGAATCTTTTACTTCAATTATGAGTATAACTCTATTATGACAAATAGTTGGCTGCAACATATACCAATACATGATCAAAACTAAATTTTCTTTGTATATTATTTAATAAGCTATTTATCATTTATAATTTCTCAAGAATATTTGAAACTAGTGCTGTAATAGATAGCTATCAAAGTTATATAAAGAAATTACTTTAGTGTGCTTATTTTCATATATGAGGATGTATATTTTTTTAAATACACATGATGTTGCTAGGACAGTGTCTCCAGCAAACCAACTGATTCTTGGACTATTAAATTTTGGGGCATTACAAGTGAAAGTAACCTCACCAGAACATCGTGGTCCTAATAAATATTCAACTTTAGGGACCCGTAGCACTATATATATAGTGCAGCATGATCAACAGACTTCACACTTATATGAATCTATAGGTTACAACAATGATACAACTACTATAGTTAGTCTGGTATCCAGACTATTTTTTCTGTGGTCTAGATCATCCTAATACTTCACTGTCAATGTTACCTGATATGACCTTAGAATACGTACAACAAACATCAAAAAGAGTGGTTCCTTATACTTTAATAATGAATTTTTTAAAAAAAACAGCCTAAACAACAACTACCAATAAAGCATAGCATTAACATAAGCAATCATCAAGAACAATTTTACATAAATGTACTGACCATTACCTAATATGCCAGATGGCAACTAAAAAGAATAAATGCCAGAATAGAGCATTACAGCGCTTTATTATGGTAATGCTGTGAAATAGCTACTTGTTTGTGCTTATGTACACCCGTAGTGTACATAATTTGGGGAAAACATCAAATAGGAGATTTTCCTAATATTAACTCAATATGAAAGTAAAACTTCTTAGACATTGTATACTGTTACATAAACAATGTCATGTTAGGTAAATATGGATTATATATATATAAATTTGTATAAGAGGTAACTTGGAGCTGTATAATTCCACATCAAACTCTATTGGATAGTGACACGTCTCGTATTGCCCTGAATATCAACAATATAAAGCTTCTCGTCTGCATGCAATGACCTCTTCTAAACCACCAAAATGTGCAATAAAATTAATATTTATTGAGATGATAATGTTAAATACCAACAACATAATTAAATGATGATTCAGCCATTCTCAGCTTAATTAATTATAATAAAGCAAATTAGAAATTAGTGGTACCTTTACCATCAGCAGTATCTTCAGCAAAATGAGTGTTGTCTACTGCAAAGAAAACAAACGTGCCTTTTTTCAGAAAAGGTGGAACATACAAACCTTGAAACTTTCTGGTGTTTTCAACAACAGCATTGGCTAAGGAAGTTTCTAAGAGCATGATCCGGCTGTAAGGAACACAGTAGTTGTGTGCACTGAGAAAATTCATAATTTGTTTGTTTCTTGTGTCATGGTGAACAGTCAATGCTAATCCAAGAACCTGGGGATCTCTCTTTGACGTCTAGTCCTGAATTTGGCAGAATCACTGCTTGGTGTGAATGTTACCTGTCTCTTAGACTTGAAGCCATACATAATATTTTGGCACACAGTTAGTACTGATCTCTCAACTACATTGGTTGTTTTCCAACTCTTCAACAGGTCCAACCATTATCCAACGGATAAGTGTGTATAGTTCAACTGGAACATCATCAACACTGCTACAAATGTATTGAAATATCTGGCATGTCCCTATTTGTAAAGTTTTCAATACTCCCTCGTACCTGATGTGCACATTGATATACAAGCTTCATTTTGTCGATGTCATTGCTTGTAATAGCCGTATGAACCATTTCTTCCTCACAAGCTTCTGGAGAAAAGAGGACAGCAGGTTTCCTCCTGTCCTTTTGTAGAACGGATTTCACTCTGGGCAATTCCGAAAGAATTTTGTTTTTCAGCCATTTTCTAGTGAATGTAGGTACATGGTTTTCCAAGGCTTCTGTACCACCAAGCATGTTGATGTAAGTTCTTTCAATGTCATTGATAGAAAGATAAGCTTTATTTTGTGTTTGAATATCGACCAGATTGATCAGTTCAATCAAGCTTCATCAATCTCTAAACGTTTCCTTTTCCTCCCTCTTTGTTTACCAAAATATGATCCTCCTGTAGACAATACGTCTTGCTTGCGGATGGAATCACGTGCAATTTGAACTTTATTGGTGGCATTAGAATAGCAGGTACGATGCCAAACTGCATTTGATGCCAGTAACATCTCTTCAGTAGTATCCTTCAATCGCCTTTGGATTCGAACACATTCAAAATCTTGTAAAATTGCTCTTTCCTTTATTGCCTCCAGTAAAGTGTGGTATGACCCAGCTCTTGGGTTTAATACCAAGGGTCCTTTGGTATTGGTATCTTTTTGGCAAAAATTACATTGCTTCCAATTTGTCAATGTTTCATTTTGATCAGACCGGTAGCCAAGCTGTGGTACTTCATTCATGATGCATGAGAAGAACAAGAAAATGGGCTCCAACTGAATATAGCAAAAGGAGCGGAGGAATAATCACTAAAAAAAAAAGGGATTTTTTTAAAACTTTCATCACAATATATTTGGCATACAGAGCAGTCATGCAGCATAATGATCAACTGGTGCCAGCTACATCTAGACTTGGTTTTATCTACTAGTTACTTAGATGGATGGACTACTAACTAGTCAAGACTCACCTTTGAGTATAGCTGAACCGCTCCTTTAGTATACAAGACTAGCACAAGGACAACAGATAACAAGCCCTTGGTGGCAACAGATAGCACTTAGGTAGCAGCTGCACATGGCAAAAGTGATGAGTCAGCAAAATACTGAGCATGTGCAGTTTTAGCTGAGAATGGAATTCAAACATTTTCAAAATGTAGGCAAGTCCCAGATATAAAATCCTAGTTCAGTTTAGATATTGAATATCACATAGTTAAAATTTCGTTCAAAAGACCCTTCGCTTGACGTCTAAAATGGCCATCATTTTGAGATCCAAATAGCAAGTATTCAAAGCCTTGAAAAAAATGTGAACATTACTTTCCTGATTCAGTACATCATAAAGATTAGAAAAATTCATACATTTCACTTTCTCCAAGAATTTCCAACGAACCTCATTTTTTTAACATACAGAACCTAATTATAATTGTTATCTATTAAATACTCATGGCAAATATTCCAATTAGTACATACCACCAATATACAGTAATACATTATATTGGCCACTGCAATGATTTATAACTTTTCAGAATATCTAGCGAATAAAGTGTTGACATTCCATAACATTGTTTGGACTTCAAAGGTATCAGAACAGTTGATGATTTTATACACAATAATAAACTCACAATTAATAGTGCAAACTCACTAATAGAATCACTAAAAACAAATTATTAAGCTCATCAGGGATATTAATTAAAGTAATTATCAAAATCAAACAGATCAGTGCTTATAACAGCAATCAGCCAACAATAATGTGACTCAAAACCAATTGCCATCTAATTCACTATTCAAAGCATTTTATTTAAAAAAAATTCAGTAAGCAACTTTTTGCTATAATTTGTTGCACACTTATTCAATCAGAAGTTACTGATATATTAGATGTAGTTGCATGCATGTTTATGTGTTTCACAGTCAAACTTGTAACCATGATGCATCAATACAGTACAAGAGAATAATTCACTAAATAATAATTATAGCATACTTCGTTTAAATTTAACCCTTTCGTTCCGGATCCCGCTTTAAAGCGGGGTGAGACCGGTTGGTTTCTCCGAATTTTTAAAAATAGTTACTTTATAGCTAGAACGTTCAGATTGCATACACAGGTGCCCAATGCATTGGAGAAGCATCTAAAATAGCTTTCAGCCCGGACTGCTTCGACAGTACCTCACAGCAGTTGCTTTTATTTCTTCCTCGGCAAAAAAAAAAAACATCGGTTCTCCGTCGAATTTTAAAAAAAGTTACCTTCTTCACAGCAGCTTCATTTATGGATCCAGTCATCTCCAGAGCTTTGTAGAAGCAGCAAAAAATTGCTTGAGCTCAGTAGCCTTCCATAACACATTGAAACAACCGCTTCTTTGCCGACCAAGACTTTGCGGTTTGACTTACTGTCTTCTCCATTTTTTATAAAATCGCCAGTTCAACTGGGGACCTCCCTATTGCGTACAGTCTTAGGTAATGGTTATTACATCATAGGAAAAAAGTGAGCGTGTCGTGTGACCCCGGTAACTATGCAAAAAAAATTTTTTTTCAAAGTCATTTTTTTGAAGATGGCGTCTAGAAGTTACAATGCGGTGCAAGTTTTAGACTTGCTTGATGCTGACTCTAGCGACTCAGGATCAAGGGGAGAGAAGGGAGACGACATCTAGGGCTATAGGAGGCCCTGTATCAGGGTTGGTGGACCAGACCCCGTCAACTCTGATACTGAAAATGGGAGTCAAGAAGATGATCGAGGTAAGCTTGTCTTTCTCTTGTCTTTCTCTTGAAAAATAGCAAGCTTCTGTTGTGGAAAGGACTCATTTATAGCTATATTGAGATAGAGTAAGCTGTTTAGCTATATATATATATATATATTATTGAGTTTTGAGATTTGAAAGTGGCTTGTGGTTTTTTGAACAATTTCAAATTTTCAAAAAAATTTAAAATTTTTTTTTACCACATATACTACTAGGACCAGATGTGAATGCAGTCACCGACCCCGATTACGCAGATGAGGGGACAGGAGCAGAGTCTTCCAGTGATGAAGGAGAGGATACCGGACCTGAGTCTTCCAATGATGAAACACGAATAGGCAGCAGGTTCCAGTGATGAAGAAGAGGAAGTGGCTCCTCCTGCTCCGAGTTCTGGACGTCCTCGCAGTCGGAGAAGGCGGGAATTGAAGAACAAGAGTCGGGTGGATGAGGTAGGGGGAGAGTGGAAGAAAGATGACAACACACCCATTGATATTCCATAATCTTTTGTGTAAAGGACCACAGACTTTGATATTTGTGGCTGCTCCCCCCCCCCCCTCCCCCTCCCTGAACATCCCAAAAGTTGTAATATGTATTGTTATTGTCGTTGTCGTTGTCTGTGTTTTTGTGGTGTTGTAGTGGAGCTTCACACTCGATGTATATGTGTGTGCGTGGAGTTGAAATGTTATTCTGGCGCTTCCAGATCTAACCGGGGAGGGAACGAACTCGGGGGTGGGGGGGGGGTGGGGTCTTTTCCAATCGGGGCTACTATGCCCATGTAAGTTGAATTTCATGTATGTGTGTGTGTGTACACCAGTCAATTTATATTATACATTTATTTTTATGATCTGTATTCACCTGTATCTTCTTTTTTCTAGTGTGTGTGTGTGTGTATGTGTGTGTGTGCATTTGTGGAATGAGAGAGAGCATCCGTGGACAAACAGTATGTGGCACTTCCGTATACAACCTGGGAGGGAACTCTGGATCTTTTTGGATCGTGACTACTATGCCCATGTAAGTTGAATTTCATGTGTGTGTGTGTGTGTACACCAGTCAATTTATGTATAATAAAATATACATTTATTTTTATGATCTGTATTCACCTGTAGCTTCTTTTTTCTGTGTGTGTGTGTGTGTGTGTGTGTATGTGTGTGCATGCATTTGTGGAAAGAGAGAGAGAGCAACCATGAACAAACAGTATGTGGCGTTTCCGGATCCAACCTGAGAGAGAACGAACTCGGTGGTCTTTTTCTGTGTCCACGCCGGGTAAGTTGAATTTCATTTTTTCAACTTACTGATATTTGGGTGTCCAGCTTGGGCTGGGGGGGGGGGTGGGGGGGAGGGTTATGGTACAAGAATGTCAGTGAAAAGTAATGACGGGGGAGGGGGGGGCTCAATTCAGCGAGGCCAGCAGTTATGTTACAAATGTCATTGTTGTCTTGTGTTTTTTTTGGTATTGTATGGAGGTTCCGGATCCTATGGGAGGGATCGTTCAGTCTGTGACACCATCCATGCCGGGTAAGTTGAATTCCACGTGTGTGCTTGTACTGCTTTTCATTTTCAAAGTACACTTTCTCAATACATGTTTCTCTCATGTACAGTGTGGAGTATACATAGCAGGGTTCATACAGTGGGAGGCATGGCTGAATAGAAATGAACATTTAGGAAGCATTTATTTTTAGTCTGATATTGTATCCCATTATGTTCCTATCATAACTGAGCCATTTAGTGCATAGGACCGAACACTGATCATCAGTGTGAAGTATAGACTCGTATGCAAAGATGTGCATCAAAGTAGTGTAGGTTCCAAAAAATGGGTGTGGCGAAGTACACTCGGAGCCCCACCCCAAACAAAAATCCTGTATGAAACCGCATACAATAAATCATAAAGTTGCAATTATATAGGATCATGAATAATTTGTTGTTTGTATTACAAATATCTTTGTTGTTTGTGTTTTTGTGTATATGAAATTGTTTTGTAGTGGAGCTCGACGTCCGATGGCATACGTTCCTTGTGGACACTCATAGATGTCTCCTACATGATCACAATCAGCACCACACACAACAAACAACATATTTTATTGTTGAACTAATATAATATTGGTATATAATGCATCAAACAATATTATTTCTATTTTATTTTATTTTTTTATTGATGGGAAAAGTGGATTTTTTGGGGGGAAAAAATTTTTTTTTTGAAGTATTAGTAGATGGCTTAAATATTATTCAATTTTCTCAATCAAAAAATGAGGGGAATCCCAAACTCTTGGTCTATTTAGTGATATATGGTTGCTATGGGGTTTTCCCAGCCAGCATCGAGTTAAAAAAATAAAACGGCACTGCTCTATTCCCCGGTAGAAAATTAGATTATTCCGCGCGCGTCAAAACAATTCAGGAACGAGAGGGTTAACTATTAGACATCTTTTTATTACAACATAATTTTTACCTATTGAAAGTTATAAAAATAATAATAAATAGTAGCTTTGGTGTGAAAATCTGGGGCAGCTAAGTTTGTTTGGGGAAATCAATAAAGTGGATGTTGAAGAATGATAGTATTGGGAAGATTATGACGAAAGAGAGATCATTACTCTCGTGAATCAAACATCATAATAAAAGCATTTTCTTGCTTGTTTTTACAACAGGTACTTCATCTTTGTAACTCAGAGTAATGATCTCTTTCGTCATAATCTTCCCAATACTGTCATCCTTCAACATCCACTTTATTGATTTCCCCAAACAAACTTAGCTGCCCCTGATTTTCACACTATGTATCACGTGGTACCCCTCACATTATTAAATCATCTAACTAAAGAACTTAGCAAAGAAAACATTAGAATGACGTGATTTTTTTTTTATTCAAACAGTTGTGGTGAGTGGTTACTATGGCATTGAAGCCCCTTCACCGCATACATGTCTCGACTATTTTTTTAGTAGCTTGAGTGTTACAAGTTAAAATCAATCATTTAACAATAGAGTAGTTTTAGGCTTGCTTGCCATTTGTGCTCAGGCACATCACTAGTTATTATTATTATTGGCAAGTGAGCAAAGCAAGTGAAACATTTTTATAGGCAATGGAATGGAGATTTTACGATATTTATTTATTTTTGTTTATTTATTATAGTATGTGCAACTCCAATTTTCACCTGTACCTCTACTTGCGTAAGTTAGGTAAAGCTTTTCCCTGCTCTGCATGGGGGATATCTAAGAAATAGCTATTTCTGCACTTGAAATTTACTTCAAAGAGTGTATAGTGACTATGAGACCCACTTTATGGCTGCACTACTATTCTAGCGCTATTATATGCGAGTACATATGGACCATTTCAACTTCTACAGCTTAACAAAGCGTAGTGGACTATAGGCAAGAGCTGCTGAAAAAATATTAACTGTGGTACATTAAAATGGCAAGTGCACTTTGACTTCAGTGTGCCACTAAATTTCAGAGGTGAGAACTGATAAAGTATTCCAAGAGGTGTATCTCAAAGTTTAGCCTATTAATCTATGGATAATTATTGTTTGGGTTAAATAAGCTGTTGTTTTTTTAATAAACAATGAACCAGTGAAAATTTTATGAAGAGCAAAACAGACATTTGCCATAAGAATTTGAATTGACAGCAACAACTGAGCACCAAAACAAAACAAAACAAAAAACAAAAAAAAATATCAAACATTGCATTTAAAAGTATGCATGAAATACACTTACAGTATACAGAATATCATTATCTTTAATGTTCACTCTATCATGAGGGTTTGGATTATGAATCCAGGGTTTCACAGAGTGGATTGGAGGGGAAGGGAGGGGGGAGGGGGGGTGGAGGGGAGAATCTGGATTCCCTTCCCCCTTCCTCAAAGCATCAATTTTTTTTCAAGAAAAAACCAACTTAATTACTCAAACAATCTAATAACACAAATAGTGACAGTAGCAGGAAAATTACAACATGATTTTTTGATCATTCTGCTTGAATTTGACAAATAATTCCATAATTATCTTGGTTATGCCAAATTTTTTCGTTTTAGCCTATTTCGTAATCTAGGTCTTGAAAAAAGCTGTCACTTTAGTACACAGCAAATAATAGCTATGATGTAGCTAGTTTAAATATCTAAAAATGATTCCAAAGAGCACAGAACTTTTCAGTTCTTGTAAAACCTCTTGGAGCCCGAAAACTTTGTCCAGAGATTTTGGTTCCATAATCGTATTATGTCCTTGAAAATATGGGGGGGGGGGGAGAAAGCCCACTCAAGCTGTACTATAAGATGTGTACTATTTGGAATTAAGTATAAGCATTGGATTTGTGCTTACGAGTCTCATTTTCTGACTTTTTTTTATTATAATTATTATATATTATAGTACTTATATTACATGAGTCAGAGTGTGATATTTCAAGAGCTGGTTAATTTATTTTCACAAGCCAGAGGGAGTGAAATAAAGCCTGAGAGTGAAATATCTAGCCATCTCATTCTGACTAGTGCAATAAGTGGTTTATTCCACACTAGATATCTCCACCAAGTAGTTTGTACTAGGACTGATAACTCTAGCATAAAGTTAGACCTAAAACTCTCTTAGAGGGGGGCTCCCATACCCCCAGCTGATATTTTGGCAGCTGCTCTAACCTATTAGGATACCTTCATTATAGAAAGATAACTGTAATAACACACACACAAAAAAAAACAAAAAAAACAACAACTGGTAAGCCAGGTGGTTGCTATAACTACTAGGTAATGAGCTTGTGCGATACAGATAGTACCATGTGACAACATTGTGAAGATATCTAGCTGGAATAAATATAGTTATATAATTAACAAATAACTTGAGGATACCCCCAATAGACCACACCCCTCATTTACAATTGTAGGACTCAGGACTCCTTGTCTACAAAACTTCCCATCATATGCTGGAATATTAGTAGCTGGAAGAATTCCAGGGATCAAAACTGGCAGAGAACTATGAGACGTTGCATACTGGAATGGAACAAAGGTACATACATACACTCACAATGGTTTCTTAAAAGTACCTCTACATTTAGGACATGATTGTAAAGTATTAGTTCAAAAATGGCACATGTACTACTGTATACTAAATACGATATTAAAAGATTTACCGTATATATTTATATGGACCTATATATTTATTATAAAGAATTAATTCCCATCAAATAAAATTTTAATTGGTTCATATTTTAAATTCGGTGAATCTGAAGCCACAATTAGATTATACTTGTAGGAATATAATCATTTGAAAGACCCGTATGACCTATTGCTACTTAATGTATCAGAAGAAATTCTACTATTTGTAAAAAGCATTCTTTGGCTTATTCGTAAAGGTTTTGATCCACTCATTGTTCCAGAACAGATAAGGTTGTTGAATTTCCAGTTGGTCCACATAGACTTACATGAGCTGAATATAGAGTACTGAAACCACAATGGAGACGGAATAATTTGAATTCTGTAATTTATATTTTGAAAGTCTCAAAAAATTTCTCAATTACCTCAGAGATTCAGTCATTCCTGCCAAGCAGTTTTCTCTTTTTATAATACGCTTGTCTGTAAATAACAACAATGGTGTATGCATTTTGGAGGGGTCGTCTGCTGACATTTCACATAATTAATATATTTTGTTCTCTTAAATCAACGCTTATAACTTTGTATGTGTATAATTCATGAATAATTTATCAGCCGAGCTAGGTTGGTAAAGAGTCATCAATAATGGGGCTGGTAAAACATTGTCAATGATGATGGTAGGTCAGCGAAAAAAGCGATAAAGACGACAGAGTGAGTATTCATGAATAATCATTAACACTTAAAATAGCTAAAACTTTGCCTTTGTATTTATATCTAGAATTTAACCTAACCTTTCGACATCTCATCAAGATACTTTTCAGGAACTAGAACTCCCTATGATAATTTTATGTAAAGAAAAACAAAACAAAAAAAACAAACAAAAAAACAACAACTGCAAGATAACTGGTCCCCCATTTTGGATCCCCACAAACTAGCATTGGGCGAGCAAAGTGAGACCCTCATTAATGAGTCTCAATTTAGATTTTGGTATTATGTATATGGAAAAGTTCTAAGATGTCAATGCGTATCCACCCCCGGAGTCTACTTTATAACATTAATAAGTAAGCAAAATTATGAATTGGTAAAAAGTCAGCACCACTTTATGTTGCTTAATTAGGTTGGAATGAGAAGGTTATGGTTGCAGGAAAGCAAGAACAGCTAATATTCAATGGTCCTTTACTTAATAGAGGCATTTTGAGTATTGAATTCAGAGCCATATCTATTAATTGTAACCCATGACATGAAATTCCATGAGAAGATTCTTATACTACTGGGTTGGTTACACTGTTTCAAGCTGAATAGCTAATAAGTGGGTGTGGTTGGTGTTATGAGTCACTTAGACAAGTGCCTGTATAATTTTGATTCATTTATATTGGATGTACTAATAGTTAGAGTAATTTTTACAATGATAGCAGTCATATTATGTGCATAAGAAATGTTGACTGTTTTGTTTTTCATGATGGTGGTGTTCCTTTTATCAGTTGTTTCTTTGCTATGTGTGCATGTAATCTACCTCCGTCATATAATTTCACTAAAATCCTCACTTAAAACACAGTACAAATTAGAATTAATATTTTCGCATTGGCTTTTTCTTTGGACTTGGAAATACACAGACTTGGTGTAAAGGAAAAGGATGAAGAAAAAACGAAATAGACACAAAAAAAATTCTGACAAAATAAACATTTTCCTCAGAATTTGTGCAGAACTGACACAGTCAATGTATAGCAGACTAGCTAGAGGGTTCGATTCCGCGGCGATAACTGGGATTCTTTCATATTATGCCTTTGCTTCTCTTGAGACCCCTGTAATTGGGAAAGGTTCAATCTATTATAAATATTACTTGTGATGAAACTTTAAAAGTAATTATTATACATGTTTTGTTTTAATAGATTACTAAGCAGCTGTCAAGATACTAATACAGTTTGACAAAAAAACATAAATATATCACATAGTATAATATTACACCTGAAATGTATAATTGCATTTAAATGAAATTACATAATTGTTTATTTCCTGGCTTTAGTAGTGTGATTATGAAATATTATTATATCTATAAGCATACCATGTCATAAACTGTAATACTGTCATATTATTTGTATAATGTAATGAAATTCACTCGTTGAGAACCTACATAACAAAATAATAATAATAAATATGTCTGCCAGAAAGAAATTGAATTTTAAAGTTAAGTTTTTTTATGAATTTAAAATGTTGGTTTCGAGAAACACTGCTATGTTTCATGTGAGAAGACTGGATTATTGTTTTTATTATATATTCTTATAATTATTAACAAATTATATAAATTTCATATAATGTTCTTAATACAACTGTACAATTTTAATTAATTAATGAACAAAATACACACACAATTCTAATTTCAATTTTTCTGTGTTAACTCATAAGCTGCATTCATTTCAATTGTGGTATTGTCATTGACTTCTTCATACAGTGGAACTTCATTCTTTTCATGATTCCTAGTTAAACTTGCATCACTGTTGGCTCTTGAAATAACAACAAGAAAAACATGAAACTGATGTACTTGAGTTGAAGTGAATTATACTAACCTGTTAGGTCTTTTCTTCATAATAATGATAATTAGAACAATAGCAGTAATTGTAAACAGTAAAAGCACCAAGAAAGTTCCCACAAGAATAAGTGGAAGAAATAGTGATAGATTTTCGCAGAAAACATTTCTCTTTACAAAGACACTGTTATTTTGCTCGACATTATCTACATTTTTACAACAGGACTTATATACTAATACCTTACAAAAATAATAATACAATGGTTTCTTGGTTAATGAGAAATTAATTATAGAACTTATACTTTGACAATATTGTATGATATAAACATCAATTCCTCAGAATGTATTGTATGCTATGTTTTATTATTCACTGACTCTTTCACTATAGCTATGTGTATGCATATACTAGAATATATAATGCTTATTTCATGGGTGAAGTGTAATATTTCATGAGCATTCTAAATGTATTTTTACAAAGCCAGAGGGAAATATAATATAGCACGTGAATGAGTATCTTGCTATATCACATTGTAGCTAATATATGAGTGGTTTATTGTATATTAGATAGCCTCACTGCAGTTGTCCATACTATATAATATGGTAATTAAGCTAGTAAAGTCAGCCATAATACTTACAGAGTATTAGTTCATATGCTCCCCACCACCCCAAGCTGTTATTTTAGCTGCTTATCTGACCCAGTTAAACAGTTCCAGTGGAGAAATTTGTAGTGGTAAAAAAAAAAAAAAAGACCTGGGAACTGTTAAGCTAGGCTGGTTGCTATACTACTAGCTTTATTGAGGATAGTGAGTTTGGCAATTCAGTAAGTAATAACCTGAGATATCACGAGTTATCACATGGTTGACAACTAACAATTATTGCTGTGAAGATATCTAGCATACAATGAATACATGTATTATATTCCAGCAATCAATAATATTATAGTTAATTGCATAGGTCACTTGTCATTATATTATATAAAACTTTTACCACCAAGAGTTGCAATCGAGGACTTTATTTCATTGCTGGTTATAGCAGAAAACACACTTCCATGGACTACTATGTCGGTGCTATTGTGAACTGGTACAGAAATATTCCCAATATTGTGTCTTGCTCCACAACAGAATTTATAAACATTTATTAAGTACTCTTTTCTGTATTCCAATGCTAGTAATACATTATTGAACTTAGTAGAAATTTCCATGATAGTTTCAGATGTAGTCGACACATTTATGTAATATTTATTGTTATCACTTAAACTGGTATTCCATATCAAATTAATAGTAGCAGCATCAACAACGTTATTTGAATAGTCATAATACACACCAACAGTAGATAAAAAACCAGAACAATCTAACATAGTAAAAGTACAAAAAAGTTCAAAACAACAATAACATAGATATAATGCATCAATTGAAGTTGTTACACAACAATAATGTGCCTTGCACTCTTTACTTGATGTATGTATGTATGTATGTATGTATGTGTGTGTGTGTTCAGGTCACGGCATCTGAACAGGCAAGAGGAAGTCACACCTCTGAAGCCACACCCACCAGACCAGACAAGAAGATGTCACACCTCTGAAGTCACATCCACCGAGTAACCTCAAGCCAAGCTGAAGACTTATAAACATTGAACTTATATATTGATGACTCTTACCATATACCATGTAATTCAATGTATAATGATATTCATACGCTACTTATGCTGTTATCAACATAGTCATACTTTCGTAAGTCTTGTAATTCATACGCGTATGTTGTCGAAAAGATTTCATCAGTACTGTCAAAGGTCTGAGTAAGTTTTGAGTGCGTACCACGCTGCCACCGCAGTCGTCTCCTACAATCCGCCCGTTGGCAACGTAGACACTGTCGGGGTAAGGGGCTTGCCTTTGCTGCTTGCTCTGCGCTGCGCACTATAGTCTAGTAATTATAATGTTATACCCACCACAAATTGCAACAGAATATTTTTTTTCACAATTCACTTTATAATAGTATAGTGATTGATGGGGAAAAAATGCACCAAGTCACACCGAAGGGAAAGGTGAGAATTTTTTGACCTTTGATCCTAGCAGTTACTTGGCAGATGAAGAACCCAAGTCAAAGAAGGACACAAAATTAGCTTAATTCTGGCAATAACAAATCTAGAAGACACTCAAGGTAAGGAAGTAATACTTTATATCTGTGTTTCCAGAATAGCCACCCACTCTTCCTTTACTGCACAGTGCTTACATTTTCTACACTGAACAAAGATGGACAGGTGTGTGTTCTGTGAATCCTCCCTCAATGATTGGCAAGAGGTTGTCACACTAGGAGTCAAGGGATGTCAAGGAATAGAACAGGTTAGTCAAATTCGGGAAAACAGCATCAGCACTTCACCAGGTCAACGAGTTCATGCAAAATGCCACCAGGTATTAATTTGTGACCTCTCTGATGTTTGCTGTCAAATGTATCACTATGTCCACAGAACAAACAGTTTTCCTTGAAATTGAATGTTGTCTCTCCTGATCTGAGTGATACATGAACCCCACAGCCTTCCGATGCTACTTCATGCGATCTCTTTATACTCTGCATAATTCTTCTTTTGTTGCAGTAGCTATGTAAGATCACTCAGTTTTCAGGAAGCAATATTACAGCAGTGTAATATTATAAACAGCAAATGGTCTGAGAAAGTTTTGGCTAGAATTAACAGTGTCCATGATTTACCAGCTGCAGATGCAGTGTATCACCAGATATGCAGCAGTAACTTTCGGACAGGAAAGAGCATTCCACTTGTGTTCAAGTCAGAGATGAGCAGCCTGTCCAAAAGTGTGGACGACTAAAGGATCCATCAAGAAGAAGCATTTGTACAAGTTATGGAAGATTTGCATCAAAATGATGAAGAACAAACCACTATAAATGACTTGATAGACAGCATGATGACTTACCTGGGTGAGTCTGGTAGTATGCCATATAGCTTTACATACATGAAGGATGCAGCCAAACTCATTAAGAGTGACATAAAGTCTATTATCCAGTGTAATATTATCCAACTTCAGAAGAAATGAGTATTGAAAAGGCTCTGAACTTTATTCCAGAGTCACTTCATATGTTTCTCCAGGTTCTATCACCAGGTACAGACATGGAGAGGAAATAACTTAAAAACCTACAAACTGGGGCTGGAAGTTGTCTGGTGGAAACCTCATTCCAATAATGACAGACAAAGAAATAGCTCCTAAAGCTTTGCTGGAAGTTATAAGGTGCTCGTGTAAGACTGGTTGCTCAACCAAGAGGTGCTCTTGTTAACGTGCAGATCTTGATTGTTCTCCTGCGTGTGCAGAATGCCGCGGAGTATGTTCCAATATATCACCTGCTTCCCAAGAGAACCCTTCTAGTGATCATACAGAAAATGATGTGTCTGATGCTAATTCTCACAGAAATTTATGGTCACCTATCAGTTCAAATAAAACTTACAATATTGACTCCAAAATATATCACTATTCTATGTTCAAAAATTATTTAAAATTAACATTGGTTAGGAAATAATTATATAGCTAATGGTGTTAAGTATTACAAACACAGATACTAGTTTAAAGTGTTGTCTTGGATACTTTTTGCACTGAAATTTCTTTAAACTACAAATACTCGTTAATTTATTAACACCTGCTTTTTTTGTTGATGACTATTGTCAAATAGACATGTTTCCCCAAGATACTTTTAGGTGCATTTTTTATACCCAGTTTTCTAGAGATTGTTTAAAATTTAATTATAAAAAAAATATTCTGTTGCAATTTGTGGTGGGTAATGGTCAAAAATTTCATATATTGACCGGACTACTAGAGTCTGACTTTGCCGAGACAGGAAAGTGTACCTTGACACCTGGTCCTTCACGTAATGGCAAAGCCAGCATTTTTACTTCGCCTGAACCTCTCAAGTCTCGAAGACCATGCCTCAGCTCGTGGAAATTACGACTCCATGGACAGTGTGTATGTATGTATGTCCTCTCTAGCTGATAACTATCATACACCTAATTAAAATATATTCAACTATTTACCCTAGTATTATAACACTGATCTTACCTTTTAATATTACATTAGATATTTCTCTATTGCAATATATTGTTGAGATATATAAATTATTAACGCCATATTGAAATGTTAATTTGGAAGATACTCTGTTCACAACTATTAGTGTTACATTGCTAACTTCAAATGTTGTATTTAGTGCTTGTATTTCTCCATTCAATATAATACGCTCTCTTGAAGTGTTTGCAAACCATACCCATTCCATAGAACCAAATGGAACAGTGCAGTGTAGAGTCGCAATTTCTCCTTCACAAACTGTTAAGTCGCCACTGGGTTGCAGCATGGTTGCAAGAGAACCTGTGCAAACATAATCATGTTTTTAAGTGTATATTATGACATAGCTATTACAACATCAATCATTTCACCATTGCTCCAAACAATATCAAGTGACTGACAACTTAAGATCTAAAGTTCTCCTATTGTTTGTTATGGAATGGCTAATTTGTTCAGTACTTTATTGGTAGAATCCAATACATGCCACTCTTTGTCTCAATTGTAAATAGGTATTTGAAGTAAACTGACACCACATAAGGGAGGACAGTAGTGTATCTGGGCCTGAAGATACAGCTATTTTGAAATAATCTTATTAATAACAATTATTCCTCTATCAATGGGCATACTCATTGATGTGATGAGTGTAGGGGCCATGGGAAAAACGGGAAGTTTGTAGTTTATTCTTGATAGTATGTTGATATCCATTCAATATCAATACAGATCTCATAGTAGCTACTGAAATCATCTACTAACTACTAAGTACCCAAAGTCTACAGTTATTCTATAAAAGCTTCATTATGTCTGATAATTATTTTGACATTGAAAGTTAAATTATAGTTTATAAATTCATATAGCAGTGGCTGAGCCAGAAAACATTTACAGGGGGTGATTATGTATTTTTTGTGTGCCATATGAGCAAATTGGTATAACGTCACATGTTTTACTGACAATTTATGTCGAAACAGTTCGATTGAAGTGCCCATGAATGCCAGTTTTGACTCTTATGCTAAATCATTTTTTCCCTATCGATGAATAAAAGTACTTTTGATTGAATCATTTACTTCAATGAATATAATACAAATTTAGAGTGGGGGGAGGGAGTGGTGACATATATATCACTCTATGCATCCCGCTGGATCAGCCCCTGTATAATTAGTTTTATGGTGTATAACTTTCCATATCATTGTCATTTTGATGGAGTAACTCATGTCATAAGCATTTCTCTAATGACATTGTCTGTTAAGGCTAATGTGATCTGTACTAACTAACAAATCAACAAATTCATTGTTCCTTAATTATCATTCTTTTTGCTTCAATGGTATTTTTTTAATCCAGTAGACTTGAATTTATTCCATGCATAAGAATACGATTCCCCATAATATTGCTGTTGTTAATTGTAGTTAAGATGAATAGGTGTACAATTTGAATTCAGGCATGAATAAAGTCTCATCATTAAATAAAAGCAACACATTATCACAAGTGAAGGCCAGTATAGCTAGTTACAATAGCCTAATTACTGTGGTAATAGTACAGTAGGATAGTGGTTAGAATCTAGACATTTTATGTGGTCACTTTTAAACTGCTGGTAGAAACAAACCTACACCATCTACTTGTTCAAGTTTATAAAAGTTTTATTTTTCTATTATGAGTACAGCTTCATTTAAATACACAAGAAATCTCTTCTATGGTTTACCTGTAATAAATGCATGTCCAAAAAATAGAAAGATCATGAAATTAACTTGGTCTTCCTTCAACATTTGAAGCAAAAGCAGCAGTATCTTCACTTGGAGAAGACGATTAGTAAAAGTTCCATATATCATTACATTCGTAATGTGGTTTTGCGTTTACAAATCCTCAATCTTTTATTGTGCACAAAAACAACAAAAGGAAGATCTAACTTGGAGAACTTGTAAACATGTTAATAATTGACACATACACAATCCTTGATTGGAAAGCTGTTATGACATCTTAGATGTGTTATTATAAACTTGCCAGTCAAAAGGAGAACCATTTACAAATTATAGCTCCTGCTAGTGAATCTGAATTTACAATTTGATGCTGTCAAACAGCTGGAAACGGGACTAGGAGAAGGCCTAGTTTCACCTAGCCACATCCTTATGTCAACATGTACGGGTTACATTAGCTTAAATTTCCGGGAACCTGCATGTGCGTTTGAAGGGCATATGTACCATCCATACACATAATTATATTATATTATAACATATACCTGCTTTTGCATTGTCCACCCCTAATACTGTCTTGCTCGCCAACTATTGATGTGCTTGAGCACAAATGGTAAGCGAACCTGCCTAGTTAGGTTACATAAAACTATTCACATGGTTCTGCCTTACTTGTTTTGGAAAATGCTCTGTAAGATTCTGTCAAGGTATAATTAGCTATTGAGTATGATTGATTAGTATTATTAATTTTACATTATTTATTTACTAATGTATGTCAATTTTTTATTAAGTACATTTATACAATTTAACCCCCCCAATATTGTAGGTGTGACAAATGTGACCGCTTGATTGGCCACTTTAAAATAGCTTTCTACACCCATGTATTGTAAAATAATATACTTTAGCTTAGTTCATGCAAAAAAGTAAATAGTAGTTGACCAATAATATGTTAGACAGAATTACTTAATATTGTAGGTGTGGCAAATGTGACTGCTTGATTGGCCACTTTAAAATTGCTTTCTACACCCATGCATTGTTACATAATATACTTTAGCCAAAAAAAGTAAATAGTAGTTGACCATATAATATACAGAATTACTCTCTCACCTCAATTTCTGGAATAGTGATACTTCTGTAGTATCCGATTAAGCCAATCTGACTACCTCAATTACCAGTAACTGGTGAACAAGCTTGCAGCTCCACCAAAACAAAATCATAGTCAAAGTTATTTTTGTAATTTTAGTTGACAAGTATGGAATTACGTACATATCTTAGCCTCCCAGAGTAGTGGTAGCTTCCTTGGTTTTACTATTTAGCCACTCTAGCTACCAGTTGCACTTGACAACCAATGAGCGGCATTTAGCAGCCTCCTAAAACGACGAGGTTTTTCAAATTACGTTTGGTAAAGGGTTTTTAATGTTTTGGTACTTGAAAAACAAGTGCTTCGAAGGAATTAACTCACAATTTGGAGCATAAGTTTCAAGTAAGACTTGCTTAAAGCTGTAGTATCAGAAGAAAGTGGGGTCAAGCCTAAAAAGCCGTGTTTTTAGGGGGAAAAGGGCCCCCGTGCACTTTTAAAGGGCATACGTACCATCCATACATACGTACGTACATACTAGTGGTGTGCTTGAGCAACATACCATCCATATATACGTACATACTAGTTGTGTGCTTGAGCACAAATGGTGAGCGAGCCTGATAGTTAGGTAACATAAAACTACAGGATTGTTACTATGTTATAGCTTAGTTCATGCAAACACTTTAATAGCAGTTATGACCTTTTATTTCAGCAAACAAATACAAAATCACTCTCATGGTAACTTCTGTAGTATCAAACATCAGCCGTTCTGATAATTTCCATTACCAGTAACTATTGAAAAGCTCTCAGCTATGATAAAAAAATAGACCAGTGTTATTGTTTGTAATTTTAGCCAACAAACATGGAATTACTACTTACCAATTTCCTGAGTATTGATAATTTCTGTAGTATCAAATTTAACTTACTTTGACTATCTGAATTACCTCGAATTCTTGACAACAAGCTCTCAGCTACAAAAACAAAAGACAATCAATTTTAGTACACAAATATAATATAATAGCAGTTATGACATTTGATTTCAGCAAACAAATACAAAATCACTCACTTACCTGATTAATGGTAACTTTTGTAGTATCAAACATCAACCATTCTGATAATCTCAATCACCAGTAACTCTTGAACAAGCTCTCCGCTACGATAAGAAATAAACCAGAGTTATTATTTGTAATTTTTTAACCAACAAATATGGAATTACTACTTATCTCATTCTTGAGTATTGATAACTTCTGTAGTATCAAATTGAAGTTACTTTGACCATCAGAATTAAATTGAATTCTTGACAACAAGCTCTCACCTACAAAAACAAAGGACAATCAATTTTAGCACACAAATACAAAATTACTTTTTTACCTCATTTTCTTGAGCAGTGGTAACTTTTGTAGTACCAAATTTGAGCCATACTGACTATTTGAATTTACCAGTCACTGTTGACAACAAGCTCTTAGCTACAAAAAAAGAAAGGCCAGAGTTATTTTTGCATAATATTATTTAGCTAACAAATATGGAATTACGTACTTACCTCAGCTTCCCTCGAGTAGTAGTAGGTTCCTTAGCATTAATACTACGGCATTCTGACTACTAAAATGACTCTTGACAACCAACAAGCGGCACTCCGTATCCCCCCTATAACGGCGAAGTTATGAAATTAGGTTGGAAATGTGTCGTCAATGCCATAGCAACCGGTAAAATCAACTTTTTGCTTCTTGAAAAGCAAGCGTTTTCGCCGGAATTTTCTCACACTTTGGAGCTTAAGTATTAAGTTAAGGCTTGCTTAATGCTTTAGTTTCAGAATAAAATGCCATACTAACCGGTCGAATCAACTTTTTGTGTCCTGAAAAACAAGCGTTTTCGCCGGAATTTTCTCACACTTCGGAGCTTAAGTTTAAAGTAAGGCTTGCTTAATGCTGGTAGCTTTCTAAGTATTATCATTTAGCCATTGTGGCTACCAGTGGCACTTGACGACAACGAACAGGCGGCATTTTTAGTAGCCCCAAAAAAACGACGAAGTTTTAAAAGATTTTCAATGGCATAGTAACCAGTCGCAGTAACTTTTTGGGACTTGAAAATTAGCGTCACGCAGAAATTATCCAACAATTTGGAGCCCAAGTTCCAAGTAAGACTTTCTTAATGCTGTAGTATCATCAGAAGAAAGTGGTGTCTCTAAAAGGCCGTGTTTTTAGGAGAAAAAACGGTACCCGCCGCACGCGTGTTTAAGGGGCATACAATAAGTACAATCCATACATACATCAAACTTATACCATGGTTCGTTCAAACCGTCCAATCAGATTTCTCAATTCGGGGTGAATAAATCACTTATACACCGCCTAGGAGGTGAATATTTTTTGCCCGTGGCCTAGAATTACGATCTGTAGCTAAGCGAAGCGGCGACCAATGAGGCTACAGAAAAAAAGGTTGTTATGCGTTTCTTATAGCCTAGAGCCATGGTACAAGTCGGTTGCACCGCTCGGTGCGCGGTCGGTACGGGATTTACACTATCCTCGGGCCTTCGGCCCTCGGTTGTGTAAATCCCATACCGACCTCCACCTCGTGATGTAACCTATACATATACCCGATTTTGCATTGTCCACCCCTAATACTGTCTCGCTCGCTAACCTCCGCTCCCCTCGCTGATGTTGTGCTGCTTTAGCACAAATATTGAGTGAGCCTGCCTAGTTAAAACTACAGTATTGTTACTACATAATTTTAAGCAAAATAAAACTCAGTTCCCAGCATGCTAGCTCAATTTGTGACCGTCTACAGGAAAACCGGGCACAACGCGGCGTGACATTATTGTTAGTCATGAGTCAGTCTTCCCAGATCCAGGAAAACTGCAAGACCAATTTTTGTGCCTGAAAACTATGTCTGTAAAGTTTTTCTGCAAATTATGTCGATACCATCCCAATGAAGAATTGTAAATGTAAATGAATCTCAGTTGCTTTCTCGCAGATCACTTTTGAATTACCTTTACATAAAAGCCAAATAAATATTTGCAACAGCAGGAGGGTTTGATAAAAGCCATCTTTTGTATGTATGAATATTACACCACAGAGTGAGTCTTCCAGAAAAGGCTGATGCTTAATATGGCTACCAGTGAACTCTGTTTGTATTAAGAAATCAGTACTTAGCCCAGATAGTAATATATTATAGCGCATAAGTTTACCCATTGTAGTAGCATGACAATGACTGTACTAGTGGCAATATGGCATAAATTAGTTCAATTTCATGGAACACAGAAGTTTGGATATAGCTACAAACTTGAAGCAATGATGACTCTGATCATGTAAATAATCCTTTACCTTCCTTCCACTTGTGATGCAAAAACTCTATGTATGCACTGGGTGTGAATTTAATTAATCTATAATGAATTGGGATAGGTATTTTTCATGGCATTTCTCTTGGCATTTCTCCTATACTGCTGTGAGTTTATAATAATAATAATAATAATAATAATGATAATAATAATAATAATAATAATGATAATAATAATAATAATAATAATAATGATAATAATCTCAAACCAAAGTTCACTGGAAGGCAATGGATAAACAGCCAGATGCTGGTATTTTTGTGAAGGACTGGAAACAATGATAACAATCTTAATAACATCAGAACCAGTGTAGCAGCATTAACCCTTTCCTTCTGGACTTAAATTAATTTTACCATATTATGTGGACGACCTCGGGTAATGACGGTTAATCAAATTAATTACGGTTTTATTTTTATTTCTTTTTTTGGCTCATCCACACCCTTACCAACAAATTTTACCTTATAGAGCTTGCTTTGAGCTTTCCAACGATGTAAATAATAAGATTGTTAGTTGATTCTACTGCCCATTAACAATTCTATACATTTTAGCTACAAAAAAGTGTTGACAATAATACTTGTACATAAAAAATTTAAAAAAATATAAACATTTGACAAAAAAAGTATTGTTGCAAAATATATATCATTACAATGATATAGATTGCAAATCTTCTGTTCTGATTGTCATCTCAGGCACAAGACATCACTACATCAAACGTCAAGTTGGAAAAGATCAACAAAAATTTCCTAGAAAAATATGTACAATTTTTATGACAGTTACAGAAGCACAACACTGTATATTATATAATATGAGGACACTCAAAAAACATTTTTTTTATAAAGAAAACACCAAATTTTAGTGTAATACACGAAATAATCTACGATCACAATAACAGCATTGTTTATGCGCAAATTTGGTAACATACACATACTATTAAACAAATGCATGTCAAATGTGAATGTCAAAGTGAAATTCTACTCAAAATTAAGGCTATACAGATACCTAATATCAACCCATACTAGTTCGGTAAAGATCACCAGGAAGGTTGTACGAAAACGTTCCTCTAAAACAATATAAACACAACACAATGTTTTTGTTTGCTATTAGTGTATCATACCACTGTCATGCACGCAAAGCCTTCCAAGACATACACATATGCAAATGATACTCAACTTACACTGGCTGCAACAAGGTGTAGCAGCCTGTCATGGATTGGCCAGGCGAACATTGTGTCATGTTTTAAGTATATCTGATTTATGAACAATGCTATAATAAAAACTTTAAAAGTAGTGGGGAAAGAAAGTTAAAATTTAGGAAATTTATCTTTTTTATAGTCATACTTGGAGCAAAATACATTATAAAGTTTAAGTTTAAATTATCAGTGAAATCTTGATGCACATGCATCACCATCACCGAATTCAATCGCTCCTGCAACATAGTAGATCGTAGGTATGTTTTTATATGACGCATTGCTGAAAATGATCTGTCACCAATAGAATTAGTAGCTGGAACCACCAAAAAAGTGCCAGCTACTTTGATTACTTGAGAAAAGAGGCTTTTTTCAGCAACTGACATGTCTTTTAGTAGTTGAATGATATCTGCAATTCCAATGTCTTCCTTAATACTGTAGTTACTGTGGAAGCAGGATAGCTGAGCCTCAAGTGTGCTCCTGTTGAAGTCATCACTGCTTGCCAGTCCTTGTTTTACTGTAAATTTACTGCATAGTTTACCATGTGGTAAACTCTAATTCTGGAACAAACTACAAACCACATGTACAACTTCCTATGTTTACTCATGTTTTACCAATCCAGTGTACTTTTTGTTCCAGAATAAGAGTTTACTACATAGTTTCCTTTCAAGCACACTACAGATTTTCCAGCAGTACACTTAAGTAAATCATATGCCTGCAAGCAGTGCATCATGATATAGATCAAACAAGTCATCATTCTCACTACCTGTATCACCTCTGATCAAAAGCTACTCAAGTTTACTGTACGTTTGGAATCCTTCTTGCTCAAAACGGTTCTGGATGCAGGAAGTTGTGGCATCTAAAGCTTCAAAATATATTGCACGGTAATAGTCTACAGGAGAAGAATGATAATTCCCAGTGCTACTGTGATCATGAAATCGTTGCGGTGCTCTTCATGAAATCGTTGCGGTGCTCTTCATGCAATGCCAATTTCCTCTGCTTCTTTCTTAATCTTTTGCCACCACTGTTTGTAGTTTTCTTCAGTTCGTATTGACTGTAAAAAAAATAGCAAGAAAACTTAAAGAGTTGGCATATTCCACCACTCCACTATGTATAATTAATTATATTATTTATCAATGTATATGTTTACCTGCAGGGTGGAAACGGTCATTTTGGCAATGACCTGTCCCTCAGATGCACTCATCTTGGTCTTCTGTAATGTTTTACTCAAGTTGTCAGTGTGTTTCAGGATAATTAGAACAAGATTAGCTCCAAAAAAGTATTCAAATTTCCTCATTTGACTGCTGACTCCACTCGAGTTTCGGAATCTAGACATTCTTCCAATATAGTTTCCCATAATTCCAAAATTACTTCATAGTTGTCATGAATGCTTTGAAAAGTTTCATTACGCACCGTCCAACGGGTTGGGCACAAGATACGAAAACCCATAGTATCAGGTGAAATATCAGCTTTGACTTTTTAAAACATAAATTGACGTTTAGGGGAATCCTGGAAAAGTTTACTAATTTCATGTGTGGTATCCATTAGTGACTGCAAAATTTCACACTTTTTATAGAGTCTGCTACTGCAAGGCTTAATGCATGCCCATAACGATGAGTAAAGAGGGCACGAGGTTCTTGCATTAATATCTGTGTCTCGACCCCATTCCTAGCACCAGCCATATTGCTACCACCATCATAGCATTGTCCGTGACATCGAGAAAGGTCAAGATTAAGTCTTACCAAGACATCTTTCAAAACTGATACAATAGTGTCTGCTTTGATGTTAGGACATAAATATAGACCAATAAATTCCTCATGTACTTCAAGATCAGGATCAACATATCTGATGCATATTGTCAGCTGCTCTTTGCTTGACACATCAACACACTCATCTATCATGATGGTAAAATAATCTGCTTGCTGAACTTTATTAATTATAGATCGAATAATAGCATGAGACATCAGTCCCAGCATTTCGTTTTGAATCTCTGGACTGGTGTATTTATCTCCTTTGCTACTAAGCCACTGATCATTGATTTTTTTTTTTTTCTCATCTGGTCAGTTATTGGTCCCATGGCCACGGTCCATCGGACCGGCTGCTACGCCTCAACCCTTGTACGTCTACACCAAGTAGGAACAGATCATCAGGGTTACTCCCATCAGTCACACCCCTAAAATACTCCAACACACAATCAAATTTTTGTTCAGCTGTTGTGAATTATAAACCAAACCAAATATGTACTAAACTCATCCTAAAAAGCTAGCATCTCTTACCCCTGCTATTATAAGTACATAAACAAATTTGAATTTTTTTGAAAATTTGAATGTGGTAAAAAAACCACCAACATCGGTAAAAGATATATACAGTAATTAAAAAAACTACTCAAGAATAACACATAAAAAAACATATCATAGTGAAGCTAATACCTTCGCTAACAAGAAGGCTGTTATTGTTTTTATATAAAAATACCTAAAATATGAGCTTACAAGAGTCAGAAATGTTTCAATCTAACGTCGGAGTCAGAGCTGCTGTATTCTGATTGATTGGCTCTGAAACTAGGTCCACTGTAGGAATAGACTCCATCTCCCTCCTTTCCACTTGAAACTGAATCAGGAAACTCAGAATCGTCCTCCTCTAGGATCTGTAAAACGTCCTCAGCATTATAACTTGTTGAAACCTTTTGAATTTGATGGTGAAAAAAAATTTTTTTCCGAAGTTGCCTAGATCCCACAGCGCTCACACTTTTTTCCTTAGTGACATGCCTATGATGTATTATAAAATGACAACAGGCCTAAATTATAGCAAAGGCTAATGTGCCCTCCAAAGCAACCGTTGCTAGGAACGCCCACGCATACATGAAATGTCGCCAATTTACTACGCAAGTTCGTATAAAAAAAGCCCTTACAGAAAAACCAAAAAAATCAACCGCTTTCTGCAGTTTACGGGGAGACCCTCTAGCTTGCGGGAAGAACCTCTAACTTGCGGCAGGAAGTTGCGTCTGCGCCCGTTGAACGGTTGTATTATTATTTCGTGAGAAACTATTCTACGAGCCTGCTTCTGCTCGTAGTCGGACAATCATCATGCTGCATTATATTGCTATAGTACTTCTTCTAGAGGCAAGATATGGTTAGGAATGTTAATTTTAACCCTAAAGTAATAAATATGTTCACATTGTACACGCACAAGTTGTTTATGTGAGTCAGTTAGCTTAATTAAATATATACTATACTACTACAAATATTCAAAAACCAGCTTCATAGATGAAACTAGACTTTTAGGTGATATTCAAGTGAGTTTATTAATAAGTGCACTAGTTTCACTCATGCGATTCTGAAATAGATTGCTAATCTTTCCTCTGTACTAATGATGTGCTTCACCACAGATGGCAGCAAGCTTCGCTATTTGTGGGGGATTATTCTAGCTATATTGGAAGTTCAAAAGGCCACACATGGAGATAATGAATCTCTTTTAACGGTCATGAATTTTATAATAATGGTCGAGTCATGTTACCCTATAAATAAATTAGATACATATTATTATATATTATATATAATATATTATATATATATTATATTACATGTACATACATATAATTATATTACGTGCATAAATATGCTGAAAATTGGCTTGATTGTATATACACCTGACAGTATCCTCCTGGTAAAGAGGGGATCAACCCTAAACAGATGTGCTGCCCCACTCTTTAATAATATATGATACTTCCACTGTAATCAATGTTAGAACTTTGTTGGTGTAGTTTGGTACTGTGACAGGTGGACTTTAAATCTAAGTCTGTCATGTCAGGGTTTTTATATGTTTATGCAGACAGAGATGATGGAGGTGTGTGTGTGTGTGTGTGTGTGGGGTGGGGGGGGAGGGGCAGGAGGGCGCTGGTCCCCAAGATTTATGGCTGTAGAGGCACAGGGGTCACAAGCTCATTATTACACCTTGTAAAAAATTTCATAATATTGATTGGCTCACAAATTAAAGTTTAGTTTCAAACTATTGAAACAAGTGACTTATCGCAAAAAACAACAACAACTATGGACTTGGTTTGTATTTACAGCTCTCATTTGGCAAATTGGTTGTCTTTAGTTCCTTGGCTAAAAATAGAAGATATGATGCGCACATATAGAAAGCTTGGTGATCCGGATAAAAATATAGCACTTTATGTTACCATTTTGAGGCATATTCATAGACACAAAGCAGACTGCATTGAACTGACAGACATTGCTTAGAAGACATAGGAAGAAATGAAAGGAAACATTAATGAACAAATTAATTGACTAAATAATCGTAATTTTAAACTTTTACATCATATAATTTAGCAGAGATAATTTGGTGTTTGATATGGGTTTGAAACAGCTTCCATGACCCAAACCTTCAACTGGGTTACTAGGAACAGTCGCTATGCTGCTTTAAATAAGTTAGGCACTGCACATAGCTGTCGCGAAACCATACTTATGGTCCCTCAGGCCATAAGTATAGCACTCTCACTACACCGGGACATTCAAGGCTTTTCTTGCAGGTATTTGTCCAGCAAGATTATACATTCTTCATCTACAAAAAAAATCTAATTGTACATATTAAATAATACAGTGTATTTATAACTCTGAATTTCTTTGAAATAAGTATTGTCTTTAAGGTGATGAAGAAGTCCTATCTAAATAATTATGGCTATACAAGGATATACAATAATACTATTATGGTCATTAAAGATATTCAAATAGTTAGCAAACAAATCAATTTCAAACTACTACATTGACATGCATTGGGACATTTATTAATGCACATTCCATGCATTATATTTTGCAGCTTCCTGTGTTACTGTAATAGAGCCAAGACCTGAAAGTGCACTATGTCCACAAAGTGGCATTACGTTTTACTGTACTACATCAGGTCCTGAACTAAGTTGGAGTATGGGAGAATCTATTATTTACACTTTTGGAGAACACTCAACAAATTTTACAAAAAATCACACAACCTACTCAGTTCTATTGAATGAAATGAATGGAGTAAAAAAATCTGCATTAACATTTTTTCAAGTACCAGATAACACATTTTCATTATCTTGTTTCAATGGCAGCATCTCTTCACGTATCTCTATAATGATTAAAATAGCAAGTAAGTTACTGGTTGAGAATAATGCAGTTTTAATTATTCAATTATTAATATACTTATATGTATTATAGATACACCAAACTCAACCACTAATATGAGAGTTTCTGAGACTACAGAAACACTGACAATTTCATGGGGTTTTGTGGATTCAGCAGATCACTATATAGTGTCTTGTGGGGAATATCGTGTTCGCGTAAAGGAAACTTCAATGACTATGTTAAAAAACATGTGCACAAACAACAGCATTGCTGTATCAGTTGTTAACCATTGTGGCCTTCAAAGTGCTCCAGCAATACACTATCTGGCACAGAGTACTACAGCAACTAATGGTAGGGAATTGTTTTTTCCCTTAAAGATTATTGTATTGTTATTATGTTTAAAAATACAATGCAGATGAGTTAATAAAATATTTAATATGTGCATTATGTAATTTTAAAATTATATTGTAAAAGTATTTTTTCCACTTCTTTCATAGTGTTCTGTTTTATTCATTCCAAAGCATTTTGGTTTTGTACAGTTTAAAACATGAATGACATTTTGTTCCCTAAACATGATCTTACTTCAAAATATATATTTTTTATTTATCTCACTTATTTATTTTATTTATTATTTTCTCTATTAATGTCTCCTAATGATTGTAATAGTTAAATTGTTTATCAGTAAAAGTGTTAATAGATGCAATACTTTTGTTTATATAATAGATCCAGTACCATCTACAACATTTACACAGAATTCAAATTTATTAGCAGAATCTACTGAATGCAACAAATCTTCAGCTGAAATCACTGCAGGAATTGTTTTGATAGTTATTAGTCTTGCGATATTGATAATTACAATACTGTGTGTTATTATTATCCTAATATTAAGAAATAAAGATTTTAAAATAATGGTAAGTTTACACCACTTTTGCTCCCTTATGCGATACTATACTATTATGAACTATACCTTGATACATTGCTATAACTTCTTCATACATATATATATATATATATATCATGCTAGATATTTTAACAATGATATTATTAGGTATGTGACCATGATATAGTATATGATATCACACGCTGCTGCATTGGGCATGCTCATTACTCAATACACCAGTATAGTTCAGAGCAACAGCCCCCAGCTGTGGTAAATAGTAACACCTAGCTGAAGTTAATAGTAACAGCCTAGCTTACTAGATATGAAGATATTTAGCATTTTATTACACTTGTCAGGGAGGTGTAGCAAGATTATTATAATCTCAGACTTTATTTTTACTGTTTTGGGGTTCATAACAAATAACTTAGCCTGCTCTTTATGTAGCTAAGTAAACTTAATACTGTTTGGTTGTTAAAGTATTCTCAATTTGGCAATAAGACAGTGTATTTAATAACCCTCAGCAAGCATGTGTGGAAATTGTATAGTAGAATTTCCTATTGGTAATCAAGAAATTATTATAATAATAATTTCTTGATTACCAATAGGAATTTCTAATATAGCTAGCTTCTCTTATAAAGACAGAATTTACTTCTACAGTTTTCATTGCACGAACTATATTGATGCCAGATTAGAAACAATTTTGTGTAATAGCTTGCTAGAAGGTAGCACTGAGAGTTTCCACCTTTGGTGCTTTTCTATCCTATTTGTTCAAAATAGCAATATATTACTGGGTTAAATGACATTATGCCAACTAATTTTATGCAACTGATATGTGGACATAAAATGATGATACTGATGTAAAATAGTAATTAAGATTTTAGCCTTATAATTATCTTCAAACATCAAATAATTATTTCTTGTGTCCTTGTTTACTTTTCAAGCTGTAGTAATAAAATAAATACATGCAATCACAAATTCATTCTTAGCTGGATCTGATATCTTACTTACCGTAGTTTATTATTCACACTCAAGGAGATATAACAATGTGGAATTATTCATGGATGTAGTAATGTTACTATAACAATGATATTCATATGATATTCATTGTTTCATTGGTAACATTTTAAAAGGGTGCTCACACATCCGGTTACGCGGTACGCCCACACAAATCAATTAACTGTTGCTAAGGAAGGTAACTCCGATTCTATAACTTGCAGGTCCACGCTGCCCGGGGGATCTCTGACCCGTCAACTGACAGCCAACTGATCAAGAATGACTAACACACAAACGGAACTGCAAGAGTTATGAAGCCTCAAAGTCTCAAAAGTAAACGCCACTATTTGGAAACAGAGGAAGACTACGGAAGCTGGAATTTCGTCCACCGCTTGCTATAGCTAATTGTTACAAAGTTGTTTTTCTCATTTCTATTTTGTTTTATATTTATTCACATTTTCACGTGATTTTTTTCCAGTCGGGTCACGACTGTACACTATATTAAAAGACTAAATCGACAACTTTAATTACTTTGTTAAGTTATGCCGCAGTACTAAAAATGAAAGACTAACTCTTCGTCCTTCTGGTTTCGTGGTTTATTGCTCAATTAAGCTGCGCGCGAGCGTTGCTATGTGCCAGCACCCTTCTAATCCTCTTCAATTAAGCTAGATTTTTGTGGGTGTAGCGTACTGGTTGCAAGAGTGGTTACATTACACATAATAAGAGCCATTGAAATTTTTCATTATATTATATTGGGTTTAACACAGTAAAGTGTGAGGGAGTGTGTTTTTATCTTGTACTGTATTACCAAATAAGTTGTAATGAATGTATTCAAATATTATAGTCTTTAAAGAAGAATCCATCACCAGCAGTAGTTGTTGAACTAATGGAAAAGATATTGGTAGGTCAATATTGCATATTAATTTTTGTATAGCCCACATTATAAATGATTACATAGCTTCCTTATAAACTTATTCTTTATTATTAAAAAAGTAGATACTTTAATATCCATTCTTTGTTATACAATATTCATTTTATCCATGATAATGAAGAGACAAACATAATTTTCAATCCTAAATTGTATAATATGAATATGCTTTTTTATAGCCTTAAACAATGTATATTTCACTAATGTCTTTTTAGATTTGAAGACAAGGTGGATAAAGGCAAATTTTTCAAGTTTTTAACTAAAAATATTTCATATATTTTTGTAAAAATAGTTGTGTTGTACTCTCAAAGAATATCGTGAATTAATGAGGTATTTGAGCTAACCATCTTTATTCATGTACAATAAGATAAAATGTATCTTTCAATTTCTAGGCAAATTATTTCGCAATAGCTAATTAACTACAAAAACTGTGAGATAGCTAGATCATGATGATAGAATCCAAAATATTAGCGGTCATAATTACATGCATAAATCTAGGCAATTAATAACAGTAAGTGATCACTGTGTAAAAGCTCTTATTACACAAGTGAGTAAGTATGGATAAACAGTATGGCAGTAGTCCCTAAACCCAATGGAACTGAGAATTAGCATTGATATACATGACTTAAATCAAGCTATAGAAGTGCTATCCAATGAGAATAATTGAAAAGATAGCAGCATAAAGACTGCCTGATTATGCTTGAAATTTTTAGAATTAATCTTTTTTTAATTTAAAAAGTTGTGTTATTATCCCAAAAGAGTGGTATAATTATTTTATAACATTTCTTATTATACTCCTATTTTTTCAATTAGATATAAGTGAAATTTTGATGATTGCATTAGCTAGCTGAATAAAGTTTGTACGTTATGTAATGAATGAGTATTGAATCTAGGACTGAGAATAATCTTATCTTTGGCATTCATGTTTAGGCCCTGCCAGATAATGCTAGCATTTTTTCTGGAATAATAGACATGTATATAATAGCATAGTGGTATAATTCTAGAATATTATAAGCATTTAAAAGAACAATAAAGGAAAAATGAGAAAATATAATCCTTAATAAAAAAATCAATAGTCCTTTTTTTTTCTTGAACTAAAGGACATAGCTAAACATTCAGAAATGTGGTTATAGGTATATTTTCAGTACCAGATTAAAGCAGCTGGGTTTGTGCTGGCCACTCTGATATTGTACTTCCAAAGTTAAAAAAAAAGTTTGAAAAGCTGGGAGAGCTGTCAGCTCGGGATCAGAGTCAGCAAGTCATGTGGAGGTGCTAAATGGTTTATCTTCATGAGAAACTCAACAAGCATACTGCATCAGAATTGATATAAAGCATAAATTACCAGCCAACCTATTAATTTGAAGGGAATAGAAGGTGCATCCACTGCCGAACAAATTAAAATTCTTTAATGCCTTAATCCACATTTCCCACCTAACGCTTGGTATTGTTTCTCACAATTAACCTTTTTTCAGCGGCACCAAAGCATGTTGTTGTTTTTTCATTCATTGAACATTTTTATGGGGACGTTCAAGGTTTTAACTGAAAGATTAGCTAGCTTTATATTGAGTACTTCAGTAAAAGACACATTTTTACTCATTTTTGAGTACCATTCAAACACCAGCTATCAATTTTAGCTAATATTTTTTTCAGTAGCTATTTTTTTTCTGAAAGTATTTATTACTATTGTAGGAATTTACCACCATGAACTATAGCTATATACAACATCTAGCTAAAGGCAGACGTGCCAGCTACATTTTTAGGAATGCTATTCTCAGCATGCAATGATTTGATGGGATCATTTCTTCATATCTTGCTGCTAATCATTTGTAACACTCTATTGTTCAATTTGGGGATGTAGACTGCAATTGTGATCACACATACTTGCTGTCCAGATATCCCATAATTATGTCAATCTCCTATAAAATACTGAAGGTACTTCACTGTATATTGAATAACTTATAACTAATATAATGTCATTCAGATATTTGTGTTGCCAACCTATTGCATTGGTCTTTTAGTAACTACTGAACTTTATTCCATTTTGAACTTAAATTTGGAAAAGGTCTGCCTGCCTGTCTGCCCGTCGGTCTGTCTGTCTATCTGTCTGTCTGTCTGTCCATCCATCTGTCCATCTGTCTATCTATCTGTCTGTCTGTCACTCCATTGGTCTATTTGTCTGCTGGGAGCAAAAGTAGCATTGACAAAATGATCAATTGGCTAGTTTCATTTATTTTTGTGCTGAAAAATCCAATCATGAGAGCTCTTCAGCTGATGCAATTTCTGATGAAAACCAAGACAACAAATTGATATAAAAACGGAGAGGAACTTTTGCTATGCTGTATGTCTGCCTTCTGAAATTATTTTATCAGACTGTGCAGCTTATTCCACTGCCTCACAAATTAAATGGATGACTGTAGTTGACTTTTTTCACTTGTATTTGACATGTAGTACCTCATGAGGAACTGATGGTGGAGAGTAGTAAGTGTAACTTCAGTCATCAAGTACATAGTCCGAGTGCTTTATTCTCTGTGATTAAATCATGCGTCATGAGAAACATAGAGTAACATTTTTATTGACTACCAACTCCCACTGTTTGAACTACCCTTCCATCCCAAGATAAATTGTGTTAAATCTGCTGAAAAGTTAGCAATTGGTAAACCTGCCAAGAAAACAAAGACCTTTTGGATAATTGACAATTTCTTACCCACAGAGTATCCTCATACTAACATATGAGTGCAATAATTATAAGATAAAAAGTTTTGTCTCAAGTTATAGCCTTGAACTTTGTTGGTCAGGTTGGGCTTGTGGTTGCCTCGACATGATTTCTTGCACTTACACAGCTACAATCTTAGAATGAATATTGCAGTTTAATCTGACAAGCCTGCAAGCAGCCACATTTGCATCAGTTCAACTATGCATGACCTCTACTTTTAGATTGCTTCCTACACCTATGATGGATATTTATACAAAGATATTGATTCAGGAAAACATTGTTAGAATTAAAGACAAGTTTAATTACTCCAAGCATTCTGATACTTCTTCACAGTATAAGAAAATTAGTTTTCTGTGATATAAAAAAAGATAATTCAGGCACATATCATGACAATATGTGTTCAGTGATAGGAAGTTAATTCAGTAACATAATTGTATTTTAATAGCTACTATAGGTTTATTCAGTAAAATGACATTGTTTGTAGGCATTTTGATCTGTTGCCAACTCTACATAAAGCCCAGATTTTTTAAATGTATGATTACTTTATGTGGCATCATGATTACTTATTAATGCAAATGCAGCAATTAATATTAAATATTATTACAATTGCATTAAAAGTGTGCTTTAGTACGTAAGAACAATTATAAGTCTGATATTATTTAGAGTTCCATTGCATGTTATATCTTGTTAACTATGAATTTAATTAGCTGGTGTAATTTGTTAATCATACAAGAAAGACATCTTGTAATAGCATTATATTAGTGATTCGTAGCAAACTCATTCATATGAAATTCACAGACTGTGTTTTCTGCATATACTGAGCATTGGCTTGCCTCGTGACCTCCAGAGAAAATAATTATCATTAAAGCCAACTTCAACCGTAATGGTATAATATAAATGTATATTTTGTTTGCAATGAGTGATAGAAACTAAATAAGTACATATTGAATTATTTCAATTTAGAGCTAATTAAAGCACAAAAAGCTGCTGTGATTCTTAAACTTTTATCTATATCTGGTGGAACTGTTAATTATGGGCTTCAGTAGGAGGTAAAGTGGCTATATAACACATTTGTTTATTTAAATTAATGGCTTGATATAATATTGAATGCTACATATTAAAATAACCAAATAGCAAAATAATAATACATCCAAGTCAAAACTATGGCTACAACAGAAAAATATTGCTATGCAGAGTTCAGAAGAAAATACTTTACTAGCACCACCGCTGGTAGTCATATCATCTAAAAATAGAAAATAGATATGAAGTAATATTATTGAATAGGTACCATTTGAAGGACTTTTTTTCAAATGAAAATGTTCAGTAACATATACACTTAGCATGAATGTGAAGTAGGGATTGTATAATATGATTGGTACATTGACGTGTTTAGAGTACAGAATGATGTGGATGTAATCTATACATTTAACCAGTGGAATAAAAAATACATAATATAATGTGCACATTTTACTTACTTGTAGTTTTCGTGTATTCATTTGTATTTGTTGATGCAGTATTTGTTGATGCAGTTTCTCCTGTTGGATCAAGATAACATATATTAGTAGGTTGAGGCCATGAAATAGAATAAGTATGGCTGCAGTGCAAGGATCATTTGGATTGGATACACAAATTGAAGCATACTGCACAGATCTGTTGTCAGAATAATAGTTCAGTGTAAATTGGATTTTGGGCAGTATTTTCCGAAGTAAAATTGAAGTCATTATTAACAATCCAATGAGGGCTGCCATTGCTTGTTGTGCAGCTATAGTACCAGTCTTTACCATAACAGTCAAAATAAGGATTCAATGTTGTTATAAACTCCTGTCCATTAGCCATAACGAGAAGAGCAGAACAGATACACTGCAACAAAATATAAACAATAGCAATAACTCAATGGTAGCTAGATCCAATATTTCAGCCACACCCAGAACAGAATGAATCAAACAAAGACTTAGACAAAAAATATATAATAGTAATGTGGTTACAGTTCATATGTGATAGTTTTAATGAGAAGCAGTAGCTAGTACTAAATGTAACATTTACAGCGTGACTATTAGGCAGTTCGCTTTAGGCATAAAAATAATTCAAGATTTCATTTCGGTGAAATCCTATTAATGCAAAAACTCTGTAACACAGACTCTAGCTAAAAACACTTCTCGGAGTGCCAACCCTTGGCTAGTTTCAGTGTGGAAAATATGACTAGCTTCAAGTGGTGTCGGCAACTGTCAGCAATCACATTGACGACAGTGCCAGTGTTACATATTGTTATAGCTGATAAAGTGAGCAGTAAAACTTGCAAGATCCACAAACTGGTTTCATTTAATTAAGCAACTTCATAAATTCATGAAATGCTGAATTGTTATTTAAACTTCGTGCCTATTATTTAAATATTATGGCCACATAATCTCTTTAGTTATTACTTACTATTAGTGATGTACTCAGCTTCATGCTTGTTAAAGAAATCGGTAAGGCAACTGAAAAGACATTGTACGAGCAACGGTCTACAATACAACGAGGGTCACGTGACTGTTCATGTGAGTGTTTTTGTAGTGAAATTTTTATAAATATTTTATAATTTCATTCATTGTTTGTTGAGATAAAGTATGTAGCTAGCTAAAAACTAGAACAAGTAACAGTTGCATAAAACCAAACTGGTGATATTGATGTAAATGAAGGTCCAAACTAAAAATATATAGCTATATTTCTACACTTAGTAGTTTAATACACCTTTAACATGACAAACTCCAATTGCTATTTAATTTATTTTATAATATATGTTTATTGAAACAATTGCAACAGTCAAAATATCTGTTGAGATATTGCTAGGCGTAGAACTACTGATTAAAAAAAAGCACAACAGGGCATTTTTCGTTTGTATACTAGTCAGTAAACCTTGATTTTATATTGGCTAAGAATTCATTCCACATGAATTTTGTTAATGAAGGAGCAAGTGGTAAGTTATGCTTGGTAGCAATTATATTTATATGAAATTCTTCTTAAAAAAGTTTTAGTTTATTACTACTAAAATAGGCTATTCTACTTCATTGGTAGTTCAGTGAAAATCCAGATGGACAACGTCATACTGAATGCATGACTTACTGACAGAGTTGTGGGATAGAAGTCTTGAATTTTTAATACCAACTCAAACCACATTTCACACGTAACACCTGAAACTAAAAACTACAGTTCCAGTTTTCCTATATAACATTGCATAATAATAATTGTTAGCTTTTCATTAATATTAATGAAACCACTAGCTATATAGCTAAAATTTCCAAAAAAAATTTGTTTATAACTTAGCTCAGAAGTAATCATAACTATTTATATATAATGATATTAATTACAATTAAGTGGTTAAATTGCATTGACAGAAAGAGGGTCATCATTTTGAGCTTTTTATGTGAATCCATACATCTACCTGCAATATCAAGTATATTTTTGTGTTCAGCTCAAATCCTTACTGAAAAAGAAGTGATATTAAATGATGTTACATTTCAATAATGAAAATAAAGCAATTCGCAATGATGAAAATAAATTTGGAACCATAAATTAGACATTGTTACATAAGCAAGTGATAAATTCAGGTGAAAATTCCCGAACCGTAAGGTAACTTAAAACTGTCCAGTCTAACTGATATACTAGCCATCAATGTCTGTATTTGAAATTCAATAATTTGTGCAAAACTTGTTTGTCACTAAAGAATATGCTAATTCTAACAATTAATCAAATTAAGTCAAGCTATGTCGTAAATAGAGAAGATACCAGGAAAAAAATGAGTCAATTTTATTAATATAAAATTCTTAATTGGGATTAACTGTAATAATAATAACATAATGAATATATTGCCTGCAACTCTTATAAAATTACTTCAGTTGGCAAAGGCGTGGCCAATCTAGCAAGCTCTCGATATTGAAATTGTGTGTGTGTGTGTGTGTGTGAGGCAGTAGTTTACATTATGAGGAATGCTGAAATGGCTACATGTACATTTGTTGATATAAGACCATAGTGTTTCTAACATAGGCTATATGTACAAGGGTTTGAGGAAGGGGTGGGGTAGGGGGAGGGGAGGGGGTGGGATCATGGCTCCCAACTATAGTTATAATACCCATTATAAAGTTCATAATACTGTTTCCATGAAGCTTATATCACAGTGAATATGTCTCATAACTAATGCATAATGACTGGTATATTTGTCCTAACTGAAGTAATAGTGTGTGTATTCTAGTTAGTAATGCAAAAGCGTTTCCATATTATATATGTGTTCAGCAATTATAATGATAGTAATTTTATTGCTTTAGGCCGGCCCCAAACTTTGAGATGGAAATGACTTGAGCAAGAATCACGGGCTGCTGAACTTCATCGTTTGTAAGTTTTACGATTATTTTAGATGTGTTGATGATATTTCCAGACACTTCATTTTGTGATGACTGTTGGGCTTGGAAGCTAACAAAAGAAACTAAGAATATTCTATTGCTATAATATTTCTGCAACCATCCCAATAATTACACCTTACTATTGTAAAAGCTTGAAATTATATTATAATGAAGTTACAAGTCATAAAAAAGAAAATTTTGGTATGATATATTTTTATAGCATACTTAACTCTATTTACTATAATAGTCTAGCTAACTGTTTTTAAATGATCTGGCCAGTTTAGGAAAGTCTAACCAATTAATTAATCTAGCTGAGTGATAATATTAAATTTAGCCTGCTATTTTAGGAGTGTTTTCGAATTTGAAATGGCTGTCCACTTGTTTAAAATAGTAGTTTAATTTTGAAATCTGTTATTATTATGCTAAGCCTATGATGCTCTATGACACATCCTATGCAAGATTAGAGTCTCATTGTACACTTTCAATGTTATTTTATGCTCATCTTTCGCCCTATAAATAATTCATTGGCCTCACATTTATTTAGTCTCAAGTTCAGCACAATGAATAAATATTGGTTATTTCTAATTTTATACATATATATGCAAAAGGTTGATTCAGGTAAGACACTTCAGTAAGTTAATCATGTTCTTTAATATTATAATTATCATATAATGTCACAATTTAGACAATTAAATATCCTAACATTTGAATTGCAGAAACATAGAATATTATAACAAGCAACTACTGTATAATAAAATCCGGAGTAACTCTCACAGTGCATCCAATTGAATTTTCAATTTGCAACTAAATATTTTGGAAATAAGCTAACTCTACTACATGCTATATGTATTGAGTAGTTCATACTATTATGTAAATACTACACATATTTGTCTATAAGAATATAGAATGGCTGCTATTGTCTGTCGGTAATGTTCCACAGGTTGTGTGGAACGTGGATTCACACATTGCTGCTCTGTGATTACCACATCCTGCCTTGTCACCGCTGGGGGTGGTTCTTATTGCTATTGTGATCAAAGTTGTCATGCATATTTAGATTGTTGCCCGGATATCAGGCAAATATGTTTACCTCCTAGTCCAAATATTGAAGGTACTTTACACAAAGACATATAATCAATGCTGTAGTATTTTTATAGCAACTAAGAGTACAGTATGAATGGCTATAATCTAATAATATTTATTGTATTTTGCTTAGTGAATATTTTCTAAATCACATTAACATTTAAGTGTTGTGTCAACTATAATCACTTAATTAAAATTTAATTGATCCTGTACAGTCGTAATTAATTCAGTAAGACCTTCAGAAACTCTTTCATTAATGACTGAACCTTATTTGGACACTGGCATAGAGGAAAGTGGAATAACTTCAATTGATATAACTTCTAGTGAAACTTTTAAAGGTAATATAAAATGAGAATTAGATCACTATTGATAGCTATCATCACTTATGGATATAATGCAGTTTCCAGCTACAGTTTAGTGTCATCACCTTACTCAGACTTGATGGAACAATCAACTTTATTAATAAGTACAGAGGATGCTCTATTCAGTAATACTCCAAACATGTCTACAGATAAGAAATCTTTCGTAGATACTGCGCTGGATAGGCCATCACGTGAGTTGGTTGAATATATTATTATGTTCTCACAAGTTCAATGTACTTTGGACTTGTGTAATTTTGCTAGATGTTGCACTTTGAGACTTCAGACACAATAGAGTAAAATTTTATAATTGTGTTGAAGGATTATAAATCCAACCAGATTACAATGCAAACTGACTAGCAATAAGTATCAATTAAATTGTTTTTCATAAAAATATTACGCCTATTATTAGCATATTGTATTCCAACAGTAATTATACAACCTTCTTTTATGTAGGATCAAGTACTGCTCTCATAGCTGGACTTCTAGTGGGAGCTATATCTCTCTGTCTTTTAATAATTATTAGTTTATTTATTTTTATGATATTATACAGAAAAGGTAAATATATTGTTTTAATAATGATGGTATCCTCTGATGCATGCTCCAATTCTACTTATTTATTAAGATAGTGGATTAGATGTGCTTTGTTGTGCTCCTCACTGCTGGTGGGGTAAATAGGTGGCCGAGATCCAACTATTACATAATGTTATTCTAACAAATATGTAAACATAAATTGTATGTTCAGCTATTCAAATATGCTTCAAGGTCATGTATGAAAGATAATACTTGTATGCCTGCCTCTGTGCTTCTCTGGTTAATGTGTGTGGGTGGCTGTGAGTCTGTCTGCCTGTATGCTCTCTGTCTGTCATCTTTCTGTCAAGTCTATTTGTCTGTATGTCTGCCTGTTGTCTGTCTGTTTGTCTGTCTGTCTGACTGTCGGTCTGTTGGTCTGTCTGTCTGTCTGCCTGTTTGCTCTCTGTCTGTCATCTGTCTGTCTGTCTGTCTGTCTCTCTGTCTGTTTGCTGTCTGTTTGTCCATCTGTCTGTCTGTATGTCAGCCTATTTGCTCTCTGTCTGTCATCTGTCTGTCTGTCTGTCTGTCTGATTGCTGTCTGTCTGTCATCTGTCTGTCTGTCTGTCTGTCTGTCTGTCTGTTTGCTGTCTATCTGTCTGCCTGTTTGCTCTCTGTCTGTCATCTGTCTGTCTTCTGTTTGCTGTCTGTCTGTCATCTGTCTGTCTGTCTGTCTGTCTGTTTGCTGTCTGTCTGTCATCTGTCTGTCTGTCTGTCTGTCTGCCTGTTTGCTCTCTGTCTGTCATCTGTCTGTCTGTCTGTCTGTTTGCTGTCTGTCTGTCATCGGTCTGTCTGTCATCGGTCTGTCTGTCATCTGTCTGTCTGTCTGTCTGTTTACTGTCTGTCATCTGTCTGTCTGTCTGTCTGTTTACAGCCTTTTGTCTGCTTAACTGTTTAGACTTTTTTATTATTATCATTGACATAATGAGCTTTTAATTTTAGTGCTGAAAAATCGCAATCAAAAGAGCACTCCAGCAGATTCAATTTATGATGAAGTCCAAGACTGCAAAATGACATCTGGTGATATAAATACTCAGAGGAACTCCTGCTACGCGGCTGGTCTATCTTCTGAATTTGTTCTGTCAGACTGTGCAGCTTATTCTACTTCCACACAGATGAAAACAAAGGACTATGATATAGTCACAATCACTTAACTTAATATTGTTGTAAACAAACGTGAGAAGAAATAGTTTGGTATTTGATTGTTGCATTATATTCAATATATTTTCCCAAATTCTCCCTGAAGATTTAGTTAGTTTCTAGCATTTCTTCAATATCATGTAGAAGATTTAGTTAGTTATTCTATCAATTGACTTAGTTTTGGTTAATTTACGTTGTGTCTCAAATTCTTGAATAACGAGACTCCTTAAAGAAGTAGTACTGGTAGTTTTCCAAACAACTTCAAAAGTAGCATATTTCTATGAAATCTTAGGGATTTAAATAAAGTATGATATATTTTATATTATAGTTTAGAGAATAATTACTTGATAGCAATTTATACCTTTACTTAATAATGACATAATTCAAGGTGAATTGTTTACAATAAAAATTGCTTAGTTTTAGTTTGTGTTATCCATCCTACTGGTAGTTTTAGTTATTATCGAATTCACTGTCTTCTAAAATATTTAGTTTTAGTTTTTTCACGTTCTCTATAGCTTAGTTTTAGTTATTCTTATACCAAAAGTAAAATACCCAAAAACTAAGGGGTTTTGGTTTTAGTTTTAGTTAACTAAAACAACACTACTATTTAGCATCACTTTAACAGTAATAATGATTAACAAAAATAATTTGTCTAGATACAGACCCCTCCAACCACTAACCCGTAGGGAGGTTACTGCACAGGTAAACCAGAGTGTAAGTGCAGGAAATATTTCTTGCTAACCATTCATTTCGGAGACATCAATTACACCTTACCTATTGAGGAAGGTTTTGTGTGTGGAGAAAGGGGAGGGAAAGGAGGTGTAACTTTGTCTTGGGGGATATGGATCTTATAGGGTGGAAGTCTAGTGTTTCCTCAAAAATATAATTAACACAATCCAATGAATATACCAACTATAAATAAAGTTGAATAATTTCCTGTATATCTCTTACGGGGAGTTCATATTTATTTTGTTAGTATCAACCAGCCATGGCTTGTGGTTGTCCACTTTCACTGACACTCTGAAGTACAGTGTATCATCCAGGAGGTACTGTGTGTTATCAACCAGCCATGGCTTGTGGTTGTCCACTTTCACTGACACTCTGAAGTACAGTGTATCATCCAGGAGGTACTCTGTGTTATCAACCAGCCATGGCTTCTGGTTATCCACTTTCACTGACACGCTGAAGTACAGTGTATCATCCAGGAGGTACTGTGTGTTATCAACCAGCCATGGCTTGTGGTTGTCCACTTTCACTGACACTCTGAAGTACAGTGTATCATCCAGGAGGTATTGTGTGTTATCGACTGGGTCACGGCCAAGAGAAGAGTGAGGGATAAATTCATGTATTATATTATTGCGTCCAACAAGTATGTCGTCAGTGGCACAGAATTTGGTAACTATTTTTGGTAGTGTTTGTCATCTGCCAACTGGTTCAATAGTTCTTATTGAATAGTTGCCTGGAATATTGCAGCTTGTGGTCATTATCATTTTTTAATATTTCAGTAGAGAGAGATAAATGTGTACCTTTCCCTTTTTCACAACCATTTGCATAAATTCCAACTTGCAGTTTGTAACCATCAGGGTGAGTATTAAATGGAGTAAACAAGAATATTTCATTTTTCTCTTCTTTGCTAGCATACTAAATTGGAATGACTCCCCTTCAAGTAGTGTAAAGTGATGTTTCGACATAGACATGGCTCTTTCTGACAACAGCTTGACTATACTTGAAACAATTTACTGTGCTTTTCTGACAGCATTTTGTACTTCAAAGACAACTTGTTGTATTTCTGCAAGAGGTCCTGGTGTTGCTAACTGACTTTTTGGCATTCATTTTCAAGTAAATGGAGACTTTTCGATTGTTCCCTAAGCATCTCTGATTGTAATTTGACAATCTTATCCACCATTTGAAAGTGGGCAACACTGACATTTGGCTCATGCTTTTCTATTTCCTTCCTCATCATCCTCACTCCACAGCCTAGGCTTTCATAGGCACAGGCTACTTCAGTGAACTCACTCACACTCACATACTGTTTGGTTTTCCCTCTTTCCACCAATAATTGGCATCCAATACTCAAGTTGGGACAGTGCACTAATTTCTTATCACACATTATGTCATGTTCCTTTGTTATGCTAAAAATTGTTCCTTTCATTCTGCAGTATATGCAATAATAAAGTCTCTTTTCACATTCAGTGGTAAGATGCTTGTCCTGGTCTTTCTTCATAAGTTTTATCTTTCTACCTCCACTGTCTTCACACAAATTGGGACATGTGACCAGAACCTACTCACAGGTAGCGGTGTGTGAGTCTATTTTTTTAATAGTTCCAGTCCAGTTACACCCTCGATCAGAATTGAAAAATTTCACTTCTGAGTTTGAATGTCTCTGCCACCTATATAAAGTACCATTTACAATGCTAGAACAATGTATTACTATAGTTAGACTTACTTTTAACATCATTGAAATATCTAGGGTTGCTGTTCCTACAGGTAGGACAAGGTCTCCTCCCATTTATCGAGAAAAATTACTCGGAAAGTGCTAATTTCACAAGCAGAAAAGAAAAGGTGTACAAAAATGTGTCGATATTCAGAGATATTGCACTTTAAAATGTTAAGAAATACACACAAAAACATTATTTAACCCTTTCCCAGCTGAATGAGTCAGCAAAAAGAAACTTGAGTTTCGAGGAGGTTCAAAAATATTGCCAATAACTCGAAAACTACAACAATTTGTTATACATGTACTGTGGCTGTCATATGAATTATTAATTTTACTTACAGATGAACCTAACCTTGTAATTGAATTGGCAACAAGATATAGACATATTTAATTTGCCGCTTCTATAAATATCTTTTAGCGCTGCATACATTATCAGTTCATAATTATTGATATATTATATCAATTAATTTGTGTCTTGTAATCTGAAAGATAACACGTTTCTGAATGTTATAAGTCATGATACATAGCTAGTCATCTAAAGTGGTCCATAATTGTACTATAATAATAGTTAATAGTACAATGTTATAATTTTTATGTGAAAGAGTTTAATGAATTGTACATAAATCAATATAACAAAATGATAATTGTATCAGTATTCACAGAACAGAAAAGATTAAAGAATAATATACGTTTTTTAATAATTATAATGTCATTACTTGTTTACTGAAGAACATTAGCAAAAATTGAATAACATATTAAAAATGTGGTGTATGTTGAACTCCATAAGCTTAATTAGCTGTCATTTCTGTGGCTTCACTGTAATGGTCAACTTTCAGTTCCTCATAGGTAGGTGTACTAGGATGCTGTGGAGTAGTCACACATTTGATCAAATCGTTGCTTCTCTCTTTGGCTCTGTATAATAGTCCATTTATAGGAATGATTAAAATAAAAAAAGGATGATGAAATAAATGTCAACATTATTCAGAAATACATCAAGACATGTATGTATTCAACATTCCTAATGTAAGTGTCAGGGAAGGCTAATGAAACCTAATATGATACTACATCAGTTACAACATATCCATGAAAAAATCTATATAAGCTAATACATTTTGAAGAGTTTACTGAAAAAATTAATTGGAGTATTACATGTGTAGCTTATGTAATATATAAGGTAACCGACAGATGTCATTCAGTATCTTAGCTAGTTTACAAAATGCATGGGAGTTTATCAATGTACACATATTAATTAAACATTTGACCCTGCCCTGTAAGTCCATACACTTTTAAAAAGTAGTTTTGCAATGATTTCTATTAACACTATTGCTAGAATATTACTCACCTTTTATTTCTGTTTTTAATCATTACAAAAGTCATAGTGAATAGTATTACAAAAAGTATAAATAAAATAAGTGAAAAGCAGAATACAACTGGGAGAATAATCAGTTGATAATCATTGTCAGAAGTTCCAGTAGTTGTGTTATTCTCAAAGTTACAAACATCTAGTGAAAAGTTAAAATAATTTACTAAAAATAAATTGAATACAATGACTTTAAATATAATCAACTAATTTATAGCAGCATGAACTTGAAATATATCATTACTGCAATTCATTGCTCATGAATAATGTTAAGAATTTACAATATATTTTTTTAAGTTGCATATTTAGTAAGTTGTAGAATTAACAAATAAAGCCCAATGAATTTAAAACTAAAGCCTAACAAATACAATTAATGAGTATAACTAAATTTGATCATCTGGAATGAATTTCAATATGGAAAAGTAATATAATGATGAGATCATCATGATGTCAACACACACTTTGTGAAATGTACCAACAATTTTTGAAATGTCATTTCTTTTTTTACAGACTATGCTAAGAGTAAAATATCACCAGTTGTAATTACATATTAATTAAACAAACCCGAGGCATAATCAAGAAGATTTTTTTTTTTAATTTTCTTTGGAAACAATTATCAAATAATTATTGTTTAAATAAATTATGTGAACTTTGTAAACCAAAATGTTAATTAATAGACTTTACTCGGTCTGAATTTGCATAAATAATAGTTACAGTCAGGAGATATAATGTTTGTTAAATTTACATCTACTCCATCTAGCAAAGATAATTATATTAACAATGGTGTAACTACAATAGTATTATATTCCTTATTTATTACAGTCAAAAAACAAAAAATTGAAAGAGCTTAAATTATGGACAGCATCATTTTGATATTGCCATTCCAGTGGCTACCTTTGCTGAATTTATTGATCACAGAAGGAATTAAATTTAATTATTGATTCATTTTGTATTCTTTGTACTTGTGGCTTTGAGAGTAGAAACATATATCGCAAAGTGCTAACTCCACAATAGTAAGAGGAAATTCTATAACACTGTACCTTGAATTTTGAGTTATATACTCAAAAAATCTCAAAATTTCATTTAAAATGTTAACATATTATCATCATTGATAGTTTACAAGAGCAATTTTAAAGAAGATTTAGGTTCGTGATTATGTCCTTTTTATGCTTGTATTAATTATCTCACAAATTCGTGACTATATTTTTAATTCTATTGAAATTCACAATATAATTATAGTTGTAAGTTGAAACTGACATGTAAATTCCTATTTCTGACATACACCTGGAAATTCAATCAAAATGTAATCACTTACAACAAGACCTGCTCAATGCCATGGATTATCGCCTATACTTTCTTGATCTTTGTCTGCTCTAGTCTTAAATTTTTAATATGATACAAAGTACATATTGCTACCTCTTGTTCATATAAAGCTTGTATTTGTTGTACAGTAAAAAAAATTGCTGCATGAACATAAAATACTTCTTTAGGAAATACTTAAATAAAATTTTACATATTTTTCTTACCCTTTACTTTTACAAGTAACGTAACTCCGTTACACGATACTTGAACTGAAGTAACATTTTCAAACAATGTAAACTCTAATTGAGAGTGTACATGTGAAGAATTAATAGATATAAGACGAGTTGACACCGTCATATTGCTATTACTCAACAGAAGATCTGTAGTACTACTATTGTTATCTATTCCAATTATATATTGTCTCCTAATAATATTATTCCAATTCCAAAAAGTACTTAAAGCTTCACTTTCTGTGCAAGACAAAGTGTAATTTTCACCAAGACATACTTCTAACGTAGGAGGTGGTGGATTTAGTGTAGTTTCTAAATAATGACAAAGTAATATCATAATGATTGGCAAACAAGAGTAATAAGTAAGATAATGTTAGGGTTATTAAAAGTATATAATTGTTTATATATATTATGTGTTTATAAGTGCTAATTAATATACAAAGCAATTGAGACTCACATGTGCATTTTGATACAGAACAATGACTATAAAAATAGCACTTTAACCATTTACCTACCAGGTCTGCAAGGATGCCTGTGGATGGTACACACAGAAAACTATTAACTTATCTTTTATTTATCAGGGGCATAGGCAGGAGAGATGTGTTACTTAGTGAACACACCCAAACTACGCCTAGACTACACCAATGATATTATAATGGATACCAAGCTACAGCAATAAATAGCAATCAAGCAATCTCACTTCTATAACATAAATCAGGGGGGTCAGAAGCAAATACAAAGTGGTGAGGCCAATATTAGTCAAGAAAATTTAATTGATATTTACAAATAATCACGGCCAATTATTAGCCAAGAAAATTTAATTTATAGTTTAAAAAAAAGTTTCAAACATTGTTCAAGAAAATTTAATTTATGTTTACAAATAAAAAGTTTCAATCACATTTGTTGCCACAAATTTCCCAAAAATCTGTTCTCTATGATCACTTCCATGAATAAATTGGTTAGAACTTCCAATCAAGCTTAGATCATCAGTAAGACCTCGATGAATATGCAAAGTCATGATGTGATTCAGCCTGTCTTGAGCCATTGTCGAACGCAAATACGTTTTCACTCTTCGTAAAGCACTAAAGGACCTTTCACTGACAGCATTAGTTGCTGGTATTACAAGTAGGAGTTGAAACAATTGACACACTTCAGATAGAAGTTCTCGCTGACCTGGAGTCATTGCTTTGAAGAATTCAGTAACATCAGTGATTTTAACAGAGGTTTGATTTGGAGTGAAATTAGCTCTCAGTATCTCCAGCTGAGTTTTTTAATAATTCATAATTAAAATCAGTCGTATAGAAATTAGCCACACATTTTAACTCAGCTTCATAATCCAGTCCTTGAACTGCTTTTAGAATAAGATTTTGAACATTATGAAAAAAATTATAACCAGGCCGATTAAATCGATCAGTAATAGAAGTGGTGATGAGATCCAATGCTTCAAAGTAGATAGGTCTGTAGTAGTCATCTGGTGTTTCAGGAAACACACTCTCTGCATCTCCTTCTTCGAATCTTCGAGGAGCTTTATGACGACGTGGTAAACCTGGTGGTGAAATACTAAAATGTTCAACCTCTTTACAAATCTTTTCCCAAAATAACTTTAAACATGTCATCAGAACGTATAGATTTAAGAACTTTCAAAGTCATGGAGACCACTTCCTGACCTTCTGATGCTGATATGTCACTCTTTTGCAATGCTCTGCTCAAGTTATCTGTGTTTAAGAATCAAATGCCCTAAACAAATTCCAAAATAATAATCAAATGTCTTCATTTGAGATGCAACTCCATTTATACGAGCCTTCATTTCAGTGTCTTTCACTGAGTCAATAGCTTCTTCCCACAATTCTTGAAGAACTTCAAAATTGTCTAAGATGAGTCTGCCCTTACTTTCCATCTTGTTGGACAAAGAACTCTAACACCAGGTGTATCAGGGGCCAACTCACTTTCAGTTTCTCAAACAATGTAACTCTACGTGGGGACTTCTTTATAAGTTTTGTGATTTCATGAGTTGTATCAAGTGAATCTTTCATAATTTTAGAATGTTTCATTGCATCTCCACATGCAAGGCTGGATGAATGGCCATAGCAGCGTGTGTACAAAGCTTTAGGCTCTTCTTTTAATACTTTAGCAACTACTCCAGCATTTTTACCTGACATCGTAGAAAAAACGATCTTTTTAAAACATTTTTCTTCCCAAATTCTCTCCTTGGGAACTTGAATGGAGGAGAGGATGGCTGGTGTGGCTCTGTTCCAACTACTGGCACTTGCAGCTTTCTAGGCTTCATGGATGATTGAATGCAGCCAAAACTTTAGTAGCTAGTTGACTGTATTTTAGCTCTGGCTACACTCACAATGGTGGTTAGCTAGGTTAGTGGTGGTATAAGGTTAGTTCACGAGGTTCCTCAATATAATGTAATCACAACGACTAGAACAAGAACAACAACTAATAAATGACTGAATGACTGGTAGTTTTATAGGCATGCCCAAGGTGGGGTGGTGAAAGTAAAATACACAGGAAAAAAGAAAAAACATTGTATGCAGGTAGCTAGACTTCCATAAGTTTATATAAATTTAAAGTGTGAATAAATTTAATAGAATACTAATTTGAGTTTAGTAAACAAAGTCAATGGTGTGGAAAATTAAGTAATCATAGTTCACCTTTGGACTCCAACATTGATGCCATTTTACCTAAGCTAAAAAGCAACGTGATAATAAGCGCTCGCGCAAGCAAAACCACGCCCACTTCGGCAAAAAAGTGGTGAGGCCGAAACCTCACCAGCCTCAGCGGTTCCGACGGCTTTGTAAATACATACTTTTCTAACACACATCAGCAATTTGATTTGATTCACAGACAATATGAGTGAGAGGTAATGTGTTCAGTCTCTGTAGGTTTTGCTGACAATTTCATAAGTCATGCCAAATACTTCACTAATTTTAGTTTTTTTCTGCACTTTTTTTATACTTGAATGGACTTGAAAATCTTGGTGCTTCTGCTTTTTTTTCAGATTAATTTTAGCACAGCCGCATTTTTTTATGTTATGTAAGTATATTGTAGTTTTATGGTGGTACTAGCAGGCTTAACAGGCAATAAATCATATTTAGCTACCATTCATCAATTTACAAAGCAGTCTAGAAAGTACTACTTGTTATGAATATTACAAATAATTTGAAAGGAGGTGGGTTAACAGTAAGCCCTTGAACATTCCCAGCATACGCCCCTGTTTATAACACTTATCTTTTATATTTTAGCTTGGTTACTATTACTTTGATATTCATACTATTGTAATTACAACTACTCCACATTTTTTCTCTCTCCTATAAGTATAGATGAAATCCCAGATTTATTTGACTAAATCCAGAATGTAAGTGGGATTTACAGCCTCACAAGTGCAACAAAGTTTTACTCTTGGTAAAATATGACCATCTTTAGGCTATACTAAGTTTAACACATGAATAGTGCCAACTTAGTACACTTGCTAATATTATAGATTGAGTTACAAGAGTTGAGGTGGCTTAATGGGTTTCCTCCAGAAATACCTTACATTATTGTAACTAACTTACCAAATCGGACCAAGCCATCAATCGTTTGAAGATATATAACGCATAAAATGATATATCCTTTCATAATGTTATCTAGTGATGAGAAGTACTAATGAAGTTCTCGAATGAAGTAAGCGTGGGGGTTTCTGGGGCCAACGGAATCTCACTATCCAACGAGAAGCAAGAGGCGTGACTCCGATAAAACACCCGGTTCGCGTAGTCAATTCTGTTTATATGTAACTCTATAGTCAACCTCATTGCTGCTACGCATGTGCAGCGCTTGACCACTGACCGTCTCTAATATAGCGAACTAGAGCGAATACGGTCTATCTAGCAACTATGCAATTGCAGTGGGCGGGTGCCGTTTGTACCAAAATAAATATAAAAAAATTATTACTTCAAAATACTTTGTTTAATAAAATCAATTCTTTAGTTTGTATAAATCATAGGCTGGTTTATAAACTAGGCCCTTGGTTTATCAACTAGGCCCATGGTTTATAAACTAGACCCCTGATTTATAAACTAGGTCCCTGGTTTACAAACTAGACCCCTGATTTATAAACTAGGCCCATGGTTTATAATGCTAAACACCTGGTTTGTATACTAAACACCTGGTTTGTATACTAAACACCTGGTTTATAAACTAGACCCCTGGTTTATAAACTAGGCCCCTGGTTTATAAACTAGGCCCGTGTTTTTTTAATCATTTGGTCGGGTGGCTTTTTGTATACTCTAGACTTGACCCTTGTCTTGTTGCACTATTATTATGGCTACTGGTACTGGTACTACTATCAATAATGCGCCGAGGGAGTTGCCTATGGCTATGGCTTCTGCTTTTACTGGAGCTTTGATCATAGGTGCCAACTGTCCCGGATCATCTGGGACAGTCCCGTATTTATCACTCTGTCACGGAGTCCTGGAAAGTGCACAATAGCTCTAGGGTTTGTCCAGGAAGCCTGCAGGCTAGTGAAGTAGTACTCCTTTGGGTATTTACTTATAGCTGTGCTAGCAAGCTGGCTGTCTAGACCTAATCAAAGCTACTAGTAACCACACTAATTATAAACATGCCACAAGTAAAAGGCTAAAGCTAGCTGCTACAGCAAAATTGCTGTAGCTCCTTTTATTTGCATGTGCCTGATATACATGAGTCTGCATAATGACATGCACAAAACAATAATGCAATCACACTTCTATCACTGTGACTTGACTTCAGTTACTCATCATATACCACTAGTTTGAACTGGTCATGTCTGAAGAAGGTCTTCCTCCACCAAAAAAGCAGAAATTTAAAAGGCAGTGTCACTTTGATAGAAAGTGGGTAGAAGAATTTCAAGGAATAGGTAGAAGTTCAAAAGGTTAGTCCTTTACAGTAGATCCTTTTATAGCTACCTTCCATCCTAATTAAATATTTAATTTTAGGTGATACATATGCAAAGTAGTCTGTGCTTGTCAGATTTTAGTGTGGCACATGGAGGAAAGAATGATGTAACGTTTGGCTTAAAGTCCCGGAACTATGATTAGAAAACTTGGCAACTATGCTACCCATGTTAAGGGGAAACGCCAGCATGTATGGAAGAGAGCATGCATTTATTTTTATGCTACAATATTATAAATTTACATGTTATGTAGAAAATATGTTGAATTAATTGATCTAACATATGATGTATCGGAACTCTCAGAAGAGTATGAAGAAGAGATGCCTCAGGTGTCATTTGAAGTGAATTCAAGGTAAATAAATAATACATAGTTATTATATAACCAGCAAGTGAAATGTTATCAGTGCACAAGGAGAAAAACACTGAAATCTCCATTCACCCCCCCTCGCCTTTTCCCCCACTTCAACAACAAAGTTTGTTTCTCTCTGCAATTGGTCTTATTCTCCTTCTTCAATTGATATTGATATAATTGATACAGTAATATGAAAATAGTAAATAATAATAACCAAGAGACAAATAAAATACTTCACAAAATATTCAATAAACCATGCATGTAAGTTGTTGAAGGTTTAGCAGAGGCATGTGACATGTATTTGTATTGCTGTGGGAAAACTGGTGAGTTTTGTTTTTTTTTGCTTTTTTGTTCTTTAGTTGTTGAGGGGAAGGTGGATGAGCTTAGTTGTACATGTCTGTGTGTTTTACCTCAAGAACATTTGATACCTTACATATTGATGCATAAGCGATTGAATTATTTCGGCTAGAAGATTTTGAAACTAATTAATTATCACAGCTCTAGGTTATATTTTACTATATATTTTGATCAAAACATATCTGTAGGTTTATGTAGCACAAGTCACACCGATATAACTGTGATCAAGCAAATACTACAGCAGCATAGAATCACACAGTTCGAAGATCACACATATTTTCAGATGCTCTTAGGCAGTTTTCAAAGGACTCCTTTAATTGCTCAAAATTATTGCGAGTTAGATTTATTGGTGAAGCTGCAGTCGATGATGGTGGACCAAGGAGAGAGCTTTTTCATTTAGTCATCCAGGAAATGTTTAAGTCATCGTATTTTTCTGGTTTTCCCACCCATGTTGTACCAGTTCACAATGTTGAGGCTTTAGCAAAAAATATGTATTATATTTTTGGGAAGATAATAGCGACTTGTATTGTTCAAGGTGGTGAAGCACCAGCATGCTTTGCTGAAGCTGTTGCAGATTATTTAGTATTTGACAAAGTACAAAATCCAGTTGATGTAGATGACATCCCAGATTTGGAAGTGAGAAGCTGCCTTAATCAAGTAAGTATTTAACTGTTCTTGTATTCTATGATGTTTGTATGAGTAATAGCACGACTAACCGTGGTATTCGGGATAAATAGCACGAGTAATACAATTGAAATATCACTCAGCTTTGCCTCGTACTATTGCTTTATGAGTGCTATTTATCCCTAATATCACGGTTAGCTGTGCTATCACTCAATAATAGTATACCTCCATCTTTACCTAAACCATGATTTACTTTAGACAAACTTTTTAGCAAAAACTACGGCGTTAAAAAGGTAATAAGCTCGCTCACCACATTGCACTATTGGAGTGCACCCTAGTTTAAACTGTTTAAAATAATTTCATTCCTTGTTTGCTAAAATTATTTTATATATGTATTACGGGTATTCATATTGAATTTTGTTAGAATTAAATGCAGGGTTATCCTTATCATTGGAATTGTAGGTAGTTCAAATATTAACCACTCCATTATTCCCTTTATACACTGCTTTTTCCCTCCTTAGTTAGCTCTCATTAATTTTTTATTATTATTTGTATAGATCTCAGCTGCAGATTCTACTGAAAAACTTCAGTCCATCTTAAATGAAGACACATTCAGCTTTCGCTTTCAATGTGGTTATAACAAACCCATCACACAGGTTACTCTGAAAGATAAAGAAGAAATGATGAGATCTCTTTGGATTCATTTTGTATATTTTCATGTACATGCTGAATTAGTACAATTGAAAAAGGGAATTGATGAGACATTGAATTTTGGTCTGGTTACTTGTATTCATCCTCTAGAAACAAGATCTTTATTTGCAGCATCTTCTTTGTTTGAAGTTACTCCGCAATACTTGTGTGATTCCTTTGTAGTTAAGTATTCCGATAATGGTTCTAATAAGCGAACCAAAGAAGAAGCAATTATAATGTATTGGTACGAATACATTGAAAACTGTTATCAAGAAAATGTTTTAAATTTGGGAAATATTTTAAAATTTTTGAGTGGAACTGCAAAGTTACCAGCAAGTGGTTTTAAAAAAGTACCAAGTGTTAACTTCATGGATGAGGAGCAACTACCAACAATTTCTACTCGCGTGCTTTGTCTATTACCTTTCCGCGAAGTATGGGTTTATTGGAGTATGAAGAATTCAAGGAGAAGATGGATTACTGTATATCTAGTTCACATGGATTTGGTAACATTTGAATTCAGTCACTTTGTAGTACTACCTGTCATGCTTGCTTTGACAGTTTTCTCTTCCTTTTTTTTTTTGTGTGTGTATTGCTTTTTATCAACCTTCTGAGTAAGAAATTCAATCTTGACAATAATAAGAATTATCTTTTAGGTTCAGTAACTATGTAGTCTAATATAGCTAGTCGATACATCCACCATGGCCTGCAGGCATAAACCAGGGCAAAGGGTGGTCCCAACTTTTCATGTTTGTAATTGATCAACAGATTATACTATGTATTCACAGACATAATCAGGGCTGTGGGTGCCTCCTTTTTAATTTTTATGTACCATTTCAAACAGGAACCTGACAAACATGAATGTGTGTAACCTTTCTCATGTTTAATCTGCTGAAGTGTTGTGTTTCAATGGTACACAATATTAGACAATTAGTTTTGAATTAGTTTAGTAGCTATCTAGTCCAATTTCTGACAGTTTGAGCAAACACTCTGTAAATGAAGCCCAAGAATTTGAATACATTGTAAAAACAAGTCTTTCCCCATATTGTCACTATCAGAGAGAGGATTAATGAGCAACTGCAGGTCGGAAAGTATTTGAGGACAAGGCTGAAACGTGGTAGAAGGAACAGTAAATACCGGCACTTCATCATCACTAGGGATTGATAAAATTTTGTCCAGCTCCATATCAGTATGATGCTCTGGGTTTATTGCACCGCCTTCTTCAGCAAGTAAATATAAACCTTCAGTGAATAGTTGAAGAGGTGATTTGTTTCCTTCAGTTGACAATGAATGGTGATTCCAACTTCCTCGAAATTCATCCAAGCTCTTGTTTATTCGTGGCAAAAAAATATAATGCAAGCAAAATATATCTACCTCATTAAGAGGGTCAAGTATGTTTTCTTCTTCTAGTTTGTGAAATATTTTAATAAAATTTTGGGAGATGCACCTCGTTACATCTCTCCATAGCCTTTCCACCCTCTCATTATGAACAGAATTACACATGAAGAATGTTTGTGAATACAAAGCATGAATTTCCATATTTCAATGTTTTCTCCTCCGTGGTCCGAGCGGACACTAAAAGGAATGCCAAATTCAGAGATACTCTTTAAGAATACATCAAGCACCGATGTGGCACAATTATTGAAAGAGCATTTGAGGTATACTACACAACGAGATAACCCGTCAATACCAGCGTGTATTACTAGGCGCCAGCGAATCATCTAATGATTTCCATCCACATGCCAGACTGCATTTGGATGAGGATTAGAGTATACCCTGCAACGTATTACATCTGATCGCCGCATCACAGTATTGGCATGATCAGTACTATGAATAGCAGATCGTAATTTATTTCGCTGAACCTTAATTCCCTTTTGTAAAAGATGGCCTTTAAGCATAACTTCCCCACTAGTAGGATGTTCTTTCTTTATCTCATGAACAACTTCCAGTCAGATTGAGAAATATTTGTATACGAATTAGAAGAAATGCCATAGCTTTCTAGACGTCTATACAGTGTGCTGCGTGAAATGCCCTACATTTGAGATATTCTGGTCCAAGAAAAATGTAATTGCCTCAGTGCAGTGATATCATCTTTGGTAATTTTAAGAGTTGGTCTTCCAATTGGGTTTTCTTCACTGCAAAAAAAAAGAAAAAAAAAAGTTACTATACGTGATTATTGTTATGCAGAGGAGTTTTGTGATCAATAGTGTTATTTTTTGTTTTTTAAGTTGTAAAATAAAACAAATAAAATGTGCATATATTGGAGTAGCTGGTAATCATCCAAAAAAAATCATGTTCTAATATACTTTATCTATTATAAAATACTTCATTATACTATAATTACTGAGATGATGACCAGTCAAAAGTACTTAAATTGTTTTGTAACACAACATTTAAACTGGTAATGTACGCCGAGAAATAGGGGGGCAAGGGGGCTTGATCACCACTTCCCCCTCTCCCCCAATTTTTGCTATATTTTTGCTTTACATAATTGAAAACTGCTAATTTTAGACAGCTCAAATCCTCCCCCCCCCCCCCCCCCTCCCACATTTGGCTAGCTGTCTCCCCTTTTGTAACCATACAAAGTTTAAAGTATGGTGACGTTCATGAAAGTGCATTATTTGGGTCATATCTAGCTTCAAAGACTATGAAATTTGTCTAAACAAGCAGAGGCATAGCTGGACAGAAAATGATGGACCTAGTCTCGAGACCAGTGTTTGTGATGTATAAAATGTATGGACCAGGTTAAAATGAAACCATGAAATATTTGTGATTGGGGGCCAGGTTTATAAACCATCGGCCAGGTTTATAAACCAGCCTATATAGTTTAAGGTTTATAAACCATGGGCCTTGTTTATATACCATGGGCCAGGTTTATAAACCATGGGCCTGGTATATAAACCATGGGCCAGGTTTATAAACCATGGGCAAGGTTTATAAACCAGCCTGTATAAGCTATGCCACTGTAAAGAAGTAAAAACTTGCCTTGGAGATGTTGTACTTGTGAAATTCTGGGTGTGAGATGCTGAATTTTACATAAAAACTTCAGCAACTAACTCTGTCAAATCTCTCATATTAGGAGCAGTAGCCATAATGAAAAGAATCCACAGGTGTGCAATATGAACATATACTTTTGAAGCTGGAAGTACTTCACCGAACCATTTTACACACACACACACACAACAACAACAACAACAACAACAACAACTTACACTATATTTATAAACTAGGCTATGATTTATAAACCATGGGCCAGGTTTATAAACCAGCCTATATAGTTTAAGGTTTATAAACCATGGGCCTAGTTTATATACCATGGGCCAGGTTTATAAACCATGGGCCTGGTATATAAACCATGGGCCAGGTTTATAAACCATGGACCATAGGTTTATAAGCCATGGGTCAAGTTTATAAGCCATGGGCCAGGTTTATAACCATGGGCCAGGTTTATAAACCATCGGCCATCAGGTTTATAAACCAGCCTATATAGTTTAAGGTTTATAAACCATGGGCCTTGTTTATATACCATGGGCCAGGTTTATAAACCATGGGCCTGGTATATAAACCATGGGCCAGGTTTATAAACCATGGGCCAGGTTTAGAAACCATGGACCAGGTTTATAAGCCATGGGCCAGGTTTAGAAACCATGGACCTGGTTTATAAGCCATGGGCCAGGTTTATAAGCCATGGGCCAGGTTTATAAACCATGGGCCAGGTTTATAAACCATCGGCCAGGTTTATAAACCATGGGCCTGGTATATAAACCATGGGCCTGGTATACCATGGGCCAGGTTTATAAACCATGGGCCTGGTATATAAACCATGGGCCAGGTTTATAAACCATGGGCCAGGTTTATAAACCATGGGCCTGGTATATAAACCATGGGCCAGGTTTATAAACCATGGGCCTTATTTATAAACCATGGGCCAGGTTTATAAACCAGCCTATTATTGGTTATAAAATATAGTATTTTGAAGTAATAAAAAAAAAATTTTTTATTTTGGTACAAACGGCACCCCATAAGCAACTGGGACTAATAAATTATAGTAAATCTGCACGTTTATGCGTTGTTTCTATTTTTTTTTTGGTTTGCAAATATGAAAAGGACAAGAATCAGTCGCAAGTACTCTACTAATTATTTAGCTAGATGTTTCTCCTTCCAAAAAGCGACCACTTCACAGGAGAGTTGTTTCTTCTTCTGTCAACTCTAATCCTACTGTGAATCCCTGTAGTAGTAGTACTACTACTATTTCCAGTGGTACCACTGACACTGGACTGGCTCAGCTCTCCAGATATACATCTCCAAACTTGACAACTGATATGACTTTCCACACCTTTGATGAAAACCCTGCTGTCCAAGGCCAGTCCTATTCTGATCGACAGCGTAAAGCTGCGGAGCATTGGTCAGAGATTCGGGACCACCTTCAGCGTGTACTTGTGGAAACTAGAATCCCCCCTATTAATTCGAAATGCATGATGTGTGATGAGGTTGCGGTTGCAATTTGTGATTACTAGTTCTACGGCCTTCTTTTGTAAAGAGCATGTGGAGCAGGCTCATTTGAATAGCAACATTTTTCATAGACCACATACTTGGGAAGTAAGTTATATGTAGATACTATCTCTGTTTATTCAAGTTTATTACCACATTTTCTTATTTCACTCACCTCTAATACAATGTGGCCCCCAAATGTTATACTTCCCTAAGCTATTACCTAATACTATGACTTCCCATGCTATCACTCGCTAATAGTACACCTAAATCCAAACTTAATTAAACCCACCATAACTTTAAATAAACTTTTCAGCAAAAGCTACAGCATTACTAGGGCGAACAGCCCCACGCGTGTGCTTTGCTAACTGTATTATTTCAACTCCAGCCGTGCTATTTCATTTTCCCCGGCTGTTTTATTTGAATGGCAATTTTCCTCCATACATTTTTCAATGGATAATATATGCTTAACATCATCAACAATAAAAATAACAACAATAAATGGTGCTATATATATAAATGTTCTCATATAATTATTATTATTTGTATTAAATAACTTTTTATTATTGTTTTGGTTATTTTATTATTATTATTATTATTGAGGCTGGTCTGGCAGTGATGGTTCAAATTGTAATGCTGTCTAGCATTTTGTATGTTTGATTTAGCTTGATGTCATTGAGAATGCTAATGAACAACCAGGTGCTGAGGGTTCTCACATACGATTATCTTATCTAAGCTGTTATTGTTAGATGATTCATTTTCAGTGCCAAATTACTGACAAACCCTTTTATTGACGGCATGCATTTTGGGGGGGTAAAGGGATATCAATATTGTCGGAATCTAGAACTCTTTTTTTTCATGACTTCACTTGAACATGTTGGAACTATTAATTTTCATGATGGTCATGTAACTTTTTTGGCGCTACTGTGGTTTGTACTAATTATGTAGACAGATGATTTATTAACAGTAAGATTGGACTAAAGACTATTTGTTTATACAACACCCCTTTAATCATGTGAAATACACAGTTAGGATAACTAAGATGTTTACTACAGTAAACCCTCGCTAATCCAAACCTCGTTAATCTGAAACCTCACTAATCCGAACACCACCAGAAAACCAAAATTAATGATATTTATTTAAGTTTTGGTGTCCATTATTTAGAAGCCAATATAAAATGTATACATCACTAGTCCGAAAATTTTATTAATCCAAGCAGGGTGCTTGCCATAACTCTTGCAAAATCTATTTTGTATTTCAAGCGCTGTGATACATACGGTGTGCTTTCATTGATGGACAGAAATTAATAAATGCAAACATAATACAGTAGAACCTCGTTAATCCGAACAGCTTGGGACCCATAGAAAGCTAATGGTATCATGCATGGCCGAGCGAATGAGAATTTGGTCTGTCATTTTGGCTGAGAATTGGCTAGTGACCTGGTGTTATTTCTAGTTCTGCATTGCAAGTGCTTAGTAGGGCATGATGGGTGGTTACGTAATTATGGATCCAAATTCTTTGTGTAGAGGTAAATCAAAGTTTGCTGAAAATATTTTCTGCTATTTAGCTATGTATAGAATTATGACATGGCATTGGTAATAGAAAATATCATGCATTGAAATTTACCATAGAAATGATTAGGTGCGTAAATGTAGGCGACTTGTTTTTAGTGCGTGGTAAATCCTGAATGAAATCTGATCTGGGATCCGTTTCTTCATGACTCTTTTTTTTTTTTATTATTTTTTTTTTTTATTTCAGCCCAGTTATTATAATTCCATGTAATTTAAAGTTCTAAATAGAAGGTATTAATTAGAGATAAAAAATTGTTTACCACTAAATCTCGGTACTATGGCTATAGAATGGATACCTTCATCCATATACTTTTGAGCGACCCCGCTCTCTTCCACTTTTGACAAATTGAACATGCTTGACACCAGCTGTTCACAACAAAGAAGTTGTATGTATTGATGAGAACAGTAAGGAATATTTTTCACCAACATAAAGCATGTAAAATATATTTGATACACACAGGGTTCCAACACAGAGTATGTGTGGCGTTTTGTTCGTGTGAGCCAGAAGCAGTCACTTTAGTGAGACACAACATGTGGCCTGCTACTCCAAAAAGCCCTACACTTGCATTCCATCAAGACCTACTTTTGTGGCTGGAGTCATTAGTCTTGGAAGGGTGTATTGGTGTGGATGCATTTTGCCGTGCTCTGGATTACAAGAGAGGGAAGTGCATTAGCTCTCAAGTAAGTGAACTGGACAAAACTTCACTGATAATAGTATTCAAGTACTATTGTTTGTGGCTGTTGGCCATTCATAATTGCAAAGTAAATTTGTTTTGTTTAGTTCAGAAATGTATATCCAGCAATCATTGAAGCATTTAAGGAATTTAGGTATGTACATTTATAAGAATACATGGGGTATTTGATCCTTTTCTTTCTATAAAATTTAATTTTGTAGGTATAACAGATACCTTCTTGAATCGCTAAGGTTTCTATCATCTGAACTCGACACTTCTACAAGATGCCCTGCTTGTCCTAAGGTTAGCTGTTCATAGGTAATAACATGGTATTTACTGGTGATGATTATTTAGTTGGAAGGAACACCAAAACAGATTTATTTTGATGGTGTTTATTATTGAATACAGAACATTTGTCTATCTTGACCATACAAGTTCAAAAAAATTTAAATTCAAGATGAACCATCCTCAATTTCCCCCCCTCCCCCAAAAAAGCCAATTTATCCCCTCCCACCTTCCCAATTAATTACACATATAATACAATCAAAAGCATGCCCTGCAACAACTCTTGTTTTTCATTCTTTGTCACTGGTAGACTATGAGAGCCAGAGATTCATACAGGACTTGTCTCTCAAGTGGTGTTGTTGTTGTTCTGACTATAACCCGCAGTTTGAGTAAATATTACTAAATAGTCTCGCCTGTGTGCTGTTAGGATGGTGTGAACACTAAAAAATAGTTTATTTTGTTCATTTTTAATGTAGGATAATCTTATGTTGGTATTAATTATAGACTATGGACAAACGTCATAAAACATTTCAAGACATACTGCTTGTGGCCTGGAACGAAGATACTTGCTGTCTACCAAATCTCGATATGCAGGTAGCACATATTATGATTATTGTTGTGGTTTTCTTTAACTTGTATTTTATTAAATATTACATAGACGGCCAGTCTATAGCTTCACGTTTGGCAAAGAAGATCACTTCAGCCACGGCTACTCTGAAACGTGCCATTTCTCGGTACAACAACATGCGTCTGGATACACTGGAGGGAAATGCTTATTCTTTGCCTCGCCGCCTTCAATTTGATAGTGTGAAGAACTTGGAGGAATTATCTTCTTTAGAACTTTTGTCCCTTGTGTCCTAACCTGCTTCCGATGTACCCATAACTTTGTGGGTAAGAGTTGTCAGGGGAGAAGAGCATGAAGGAAGAACATTCAACGCTCCAGAAGCATCTTTCTTCAATGTCGTCAGAATCATACTCTACATGTTTTCAAAAAGGCTGTATCCATTTTTTTAAGCGGAAACTACTTCGATGTGAAGCCTCTCTCCTCAATTTTTCAAAAACTGTCAGCATGTACCACACTATCAACTTACCGCACCTTCAACTGGTTCATAGTGACTATCAGTCATGTGATTATATTTCACAGTCAGATTTTATGCCTAATGTACTTGTGTCAGACTCAGACAATTCAGATTCCGACTCTGATGAAGAAAATTTATCATAATTTTGTGAATTGTTATTTATTCATTGTTTAATGCAACACTATTTTGTATAAACTGTTTTGGTGCTGTGGGTTTCACAGTATTAGTTATGAGCAAGTCGATAGATGCAAATGAGATGAAAACGTTATTCAGTCCTAGGCATTCTGGCATGAAGAACGCTGCAATGTTTTATTACAGTTGCATACATTAACATTTTACGTTTTTTGTTTTAGTTATACCTTTTCAACTGAAATGGCTTCAAATTTAATTTTAGTTTTGGTTATATGTAATAATACAGAATTTAGTAAATATTTTATGACTTTTTTTATATGTGTTTAATGGTTACAAGTAGGTCAATCTGCTGGGATCTGCAAAAGTTGGCTAAGCTTCTTCATTCACAGTGTTTAATACTTTTAGTTAACCAAAACAACATTATGAATACACATGATCACAAATGGCTTCTACCTTTTGCATGAATTCATTCTTGCATTTCTTCAACGTAAGGAACACACCACTCATCATCACAGCAGCGTATCAGCAACTCTTGCAGATTATAGCCTCCTGCACCATTCCACACTAGGCATTCGTTGGTGTAGTGGGATGCCAATAAACAGCTGTGTCTTACTTCTCTAGACTCATACATGCACTGGCAAGGTGTAGTGGGGTGCCAATAGACAGCTGTGTCTCACTTCTCTAGACTCATGCATGCACTGGCAAGGTGTAGTGGGATGCCAATAGACAGCTGTGTCTCAAGACTCATGCATGCACTGGCAAGGTGTAGTGGGGTGCCAATAGACAGCTGTGTCTTACTTCTCTAGACTCATACATGCACTGGCAAGGTGTAGTGGGGTGCCAATAGACAGCTGTGTCTTACTTCTCTAGACTCATACATGCACTGGCAAGGTGTAGTGGGGTGCCAATAGACAGCTGTGTCTCACTTCTCTAGACTCATGCATGCACTGGCAAGGTGTAGTGGGATGCCAATAGACAGCTGTGTCTCACTTCTCCAGACCTCATGCATGCACTGGCAAGGTGTAGTGAGATGCCAATAGACAGCTGTGTCTTACTTCTCTAGACTCATGCATGCACTGGCAAGGTGTAGTGGGATGCCAATAGACAGCTGTGTCTTACTTCTCTAGACTCATGCATGCACTGGCAAGGTGTAGTGGGATGCCAATAGACAGCTGTGTCTTACTTCTCTAGACTCATGCATGCACTGGCAAGGTGTAGTGAGATGCCAATAGACAGCTGTGTCTCACTTCTCTAGACTCATACATGCACTGGCAAGGTGTAGTGGGATGCCAATAGACAGCTGTGTCTCACTTCTCCAGACTCATGCATGCACTGGCAAGGTGTAGTGGGATGCCAATAGACAGCTGTGTCTTACTTCTCTAGACTCATGCATGCACTGGCAAGGTGTAGTGGGGTGCCAATAGACAGCTGTGTCTTACTTCTCTAGACTCATGCATGCACTGGCAAGGTGTAAGTGAGATGCCAATGACACTGTGTCCTCACTTCCTAGACTCTGCATGCACTGGCAAGGTGTAGTGGGATGCCAATAGACAGCTGTTTCTCACTTCTCTAGACTCATGCATGCACTGGCAAGGTGTAGTGAGATTCCAATAGACAGCTGTGTCTCACTTCTCTAGACTCATGCATGCAATGGCAAAGGTGTAGTGAGATGCCAATAGACAGCTGTTTCTCACTTCTCTAGACTCATGCATGCACTGGCAAGGTGTAGTGGGATGCCAATAGACAGCTGTGTCTCACTTCTCTAGACTCATGCATGCACTGGCAAGGTGTAGTGAGATTCCAATAGACAGCTGTGTCTCACTTCTCTAGACTCATGCATGCAATGGCAAGGTGTAGTGAGATTCCAATAGACAGCTGTGTCTCACTTCTCTAGACTCATGCATGCAATGGCAAGGTGTAGTGGGATGCCATGCCAATAGACAGCTGTGTCTCACTTCTCTAGACTCATGCATGCACTGGCAAAGGTGTAGTGGGATGCCATGCCAATAGACAGCTGTGTCTCACTTCTCTAGACTCATGCATGCAATGGCAAGGTGTAGTGGGATGCCAATAGACAGCTGTTTCTCACTTCTCTAGACTCATGCATGCACTGGCAAGGTGTAGTGAGATTCCAATAGACAGCTGTGTCTCACTTCTCTAGACTCATGCATGCAATGGCAAAGGTGTAGTGAGATGCCAATAGACAGCTGTTTCTCACTTCTCTAGACTCATGCATGCACTGGCAAGGTGTAGTGGGATGCCAATAGACAGCTGTGTCTCACTTCTCTAGACTCATGCATGCACTGGCAAGGT